>Ga0115545_1000780_pt1 | contig 17083 bp, 21 predicted proteins | sample COGITO_mtgs_1003_FD_87188 | JGI IMG/M metagenome (GOLD analysis project Ga0115545, IMG submission 87188) | Pelagic marine microbial communities from North Sea - COGITO_mtgs_100330 | ecosystem: Environmental > Aquatic > Marine > Epipelagic | place: Germany:Helgoland, sampling site Kabeltonne...
CCCTGATGCTCATGTTGAAAAGTTTGAGAAGGGGACTATGGCGGATAAAATACTTGAGCCACGCCAGATTATTGCGCGTCAAGGCGCTGAGCGGCGGCTACGCATGATGGCGAAGCGTCAACGTTCCTCTTGGTAGTTGCGGTTTGTAAGTGATCGCTAGCATACGCTCATGCTGAGTCGTACTGCCATACATCTCATAGACTCGCTGCCAGTAACACCAGCCCAAGGTGGCACCGGAATTACCAGCTATGCCACTGGCGACCTACTCCAAGCCAGCGCAAGCACTACCCTCGCAAAATTAGCAGCGGTCGCTACTGGCAATGTTTTAATCTCAGGCGGCGTCACTACCGTATCATCATGGGGCAAAGTCGGCCTAACCACCCATGTCAGCGGCATACTCCCACCAGCCAACGGCGGCACAGGTGTAGATAACGGATCCTTTACCCTCACCGTCCCCGCGACTGGCACGGCGGCATTGCTTGGCACGGCGAATACGTTTACGCAAACAAATGGGTTTGCAGCCATAACAGCGACAGACGCAGAAATTGGAACCCTCGCTGGTAGCGAAATACTCCGCGTTGGTGGCAGTGTAAAATTCTCCGGCGCATTCATTGGGGTAGGGGCCTTGGCCGCCACAAATATTGCAACACTCACTAATTCATCGGCAACTGGTTACGGGCCAGCCATCACTGCTGGTACTGGTACCACGTATTACTGCATGCGTTGGGACGACTACCTTGGCGCCACGCCGTTGATGCGTTTAAACGGTAACGGACAGCTAGTATTACACGCCACCACCGCCAGCACCAGCACCACGACAGGCGCATTGATTGTGGCTGGGGGGGCAGGATTTGGTAACAAAATCAGTCTCGTTTCTGCCGTTCCTGGTTCTTTTGCCGACCTAGCCGCAGTGCAGACGTGGCTCGCGTCTGTCTTTACTTAATAAAGGACACCCATGAGAATACATCTCAACATAGTGTCAGACGACAGCGGCGCGTTTTCCGCGTCCAGCTTTGCATTGCATCTGCAAAAAGTCCACACCTCGCCGGATGACATTAGCAATGCGGTCAACTACGGACCAACGCATGACGTGACGCGATTCGTTCCGCAAGCCGCCTTCACGCAAATGGCTACTGCGCTCAATAACAAATTGGGTAGTAATGCCATACAAAACATCATCGCAGCAGCTCGTGCAGCTCGCACACAAGGACTAGCATAATGACACCCGAACAAGCATTTAGTTTTTTAGATAAGATTCTCGGCGAGCACTTAGCTACCAAGCCGCTGTCTGATCGTGAGTTTTTACAGCCTAACTATGTGGCGATCTTGGAAGCATTAAAGCCTAAGCCAGTAGAAAAAGCGCCGGAATAAGCCGTGACTGAGATCCTCCCAGACGACTTTAATACTCTGCGCCACCGCGTGAAATCCCTAGAGACACGCGATAATATCTTTAGCGACAAACAGGACCGAACGCTAGAGCTGTTGCATGAGATCCGCATGGACATGGCAGCAGGTGAGCGAAGGTAATTTATAACATGACCGAAGAACTAATAATCCTCCAGCAAAAGCACACTGAACTTGAGCGCCGTCACAGCGAAATTGTGAACAGTACGGATATTCGTTTTTCCGCTATCCTTTCCAGCGTTCAAAAGATTGGCGATTCTATTCACGATTTAGATAAGCGCGTGGCTTTGTTCCAGCGTGATTTACAAGAGGCTAAATCTGACGCTGAATCAGGTAAACGTAGAGTTATTTCATTAGAAGAGGAAACGGGCGAGATTAGCAGCGGGTTACTGAAGCTGCGGTCTGAACATGATAACCTTTCTGAATCATTGAATAAACGTGATCCTGTAACGCTATGGACTGCTATAGGGGCAGCGTCTACAGCAGTCGGCTCTTTTATTTATATCCTTGTTCACGGGGTACCAAAACCATGAAGTATGTAATTTTGCTCGCCGTTCTATTTTTATCAGCCTGTATTCCTGTAACGATAAGGCCGCAATTCGATGACCAAGGACTCCCGCAAGCAATCCCAACTACCATCATTGGCTCCCAAGACCTCGAAACTGGAGTATTTCATCCTGCCTTCCCTGTTAGCGATAAGGCACCAACGCCTCCAGCAAAAGTCCCATGGGACTCAATCCTCCAAATAGCGTTAGCGTTAGCTGGAATAGGTGGGTTAGGCGGGGCTGGTGTTGCCATGCGTGTTGCGTCAAAAGCAAAAACCGCAATTAAATTAGTCGCTGAATTAGCTGACGCTCAAGAGGCTACGTCCGACCCAGAAATGTTGACAAGGAACAAGCGCCTGTCAGCGCAAATGCAGGAGGCGGCCGGCGTGCGTACCATTATTAAGAAAGCGCGTGGTAAATAACATGGACAACGAAGAACAGGAATCTGCCTCGTATGAAAAGGGCGAAGAAAAGTCTAGCGGCTCCATCGCCTATCGTGCGTGTAAAGAGCGCATCCTAACTCAGTTGATTGCAGCGGCAAAAAAAGAACGCGAGCAGTTCCTTAATGAAGGAAACCAGATCAATGTGTTTGCCTTTGGCGGTAAAGACAAAATCGCTGAGCATCTTGATTCACAGGTTCCTCATATTCCATGTCTTACTAAAGCTGCTCAATTTGTTGATGTTATTGGCACGCAGTGCTATGAACAGAACCCAACACGGCGCGTAGAGCCACGCAAATACTCACCAGAAAGCGCGTTGATGCGTGCCATTCGCATGGAGGAGTATCTTAATTATATTCCACGCGAAACGAACCTAAAAGCACACGCTAAGCGAGCTTTAATCCAAGCGTGCATTTACGGCAAGGGCGTGCTGTGGACCGGATGGGATAAAGAGAAAAATATTGTCACCAGTGTGTTTGACATGGTGCAGAACTTATTGGTAGACCCCGACGCGTCTAACCCAGAGGAAGCTAATTGGAAAGCGCGTGAGCGGAAGAAGCCACGCTGGTGGCTGTCTAAGGCCATCCCAGAAGCTAAAGAATTGATTAAAGAGGCTTCTCCTGCCAGCAAGAAAGCTAAGAGCAGTAAAGGAAACGATTACACGACTGACACTATTTCGTTCTACGAAATCTACATGAAAATTGGTTTGCATAATTACGATGGCGGGTCTGAACTGCTACGTAATGAGGAAGGCAAAGCGGAGGCGACTGGGGACGATACACCAATGGTGTACGTCATGACTAGTGATGGGAAGTTATTACAAGAGCGTGAGTGGGAAGTGCCTTTATTTATTAAAGGTCTATGGCCTTGCACTGAAATAGAGTTCAAGGAAAACCCTGGCCATTATTGGCCTAAGTCGCCAATGTGGTCTGGCATCAGCCAGCTACAGAACATGAACTGGCTGTACCGCCATATGATGGCGCGGGTGCGACAAGCAGCGCGTGGCTTTTTAATAATGATGACGCAGAACGGTGTCACTGTTGATGCAGATGACATTGACCGATTATTAGATATTGCACCTACCCCTGACGGCGTTTGGGATTTAATCCGCATTAGAGCTGGCGCGATGGGTGAAGGCGCCAACATCAATCAGATCATTCAGAAGTTAGAGCTTGAAGCGAACACTGAGCAGTTCTTGCGATCTATCGAGTTTGAAGATTTAGAGTTTGCTAAAGCCACTGGCCTTTATGGCATCTTATTCCAAGGCCAGACTGAGACGCAGATGCGCTCAGCTAAGGAAGTGCAGTTCCGCGAGAAGACTAGCCGTAGTCGCCTAGAAGATATGCAGAAGTCGGTTGAAACGTGGTCAGATATGCTGGCCACCACACAGGCAGCATACGCTAAGTTCTTGTCCACAGAAGAGGATATCATTCCCATCCTTGGTGAGCAAGGCGCTAAAGAGTTTGGCTTTCTAATCCCTTCAATGGAAGAGGAGACTAAGCGCATGACACTAGAGTTGGTGTCTCAGGGTGCTCCCGCAGAAATAGCGCCGCAATTAGCAAAAATGCAGGCGCAGGCCCAAGAGATGGAGTATCGCCAACAGGGTGGCACTACCTTTGAGGAATGGGCCAAGGAAAGCACTTACACTATCCAAGGTGGCAGTACGCGCCGTAAAGATGTTGACGAAGAAAAAGAAGTTTACGCAGAAGCCGCTAACCAGTTAGAGCCTGCATTATTTAAATCAGGGAACCCAGCATTGATGTTAGTTGCGCTGCGCATTGCCCATGAACGCTTTGAGCTAAATGGCGCATCGCAAGTGCTCTTAAACGATATTGAAGAAGCTATGCGTATCATAGCTGAAACACCACCGCCATTACCGCCACCCCCAGGCGGAGGCGGACCACAACCAGGAGCTTCACCAGAAGCGCCACCACAAGGAGTTTAACGTGCCGCTATTTGATTTTGAGTGTTCTAAGTGCGATCATGTCACTGAAGAACAACATGGGATGGCGAACATCCCTAAGTTCAGTACCTGCGAAGTATGCGGGGCTAGAACATCAAAAGTATTTTCCGTACCTAATTTTACCTGCCATGGGGATGATTTAGATAGAGGCAACCCAACCTATTGCCCAGGATTAGCGCGTAAGATGCCCTACGGCAAGAATGACCCGAAAGCTTATTTCAGCAGTAAATATAAAGCGCGTGAAGCAGCACGTAAAAAGGCTGACAAAGATGGCATGGATTTACACTTAGACTAACCCACAAACCTATGCAATTTAGCATAAGTAAACGAAGGAGAACAAATGACTATTGACCCAGACGCCGATGTTGACACGATAAGTGCGGCATCAGACGATCTTGATTCTACCACTAATCTTGGCTCGGAAGATTCCCAAGATGATGGCACACAGGACTCTGACGGCGATACTGCAACTTCAGCCCCCAGTAAAACTGGCTCTGCTGATGACAGTGATGGATCTTCGACAACTGTAGACACGACTTTGCAAACCACTGAGCCAGAGAAGGACTGGAAGGTGGAATATGAAAAGGCGCAAGCTCGTATCAACGATCTTCGTAGTGGTTACACCCGTAAAACAACTGAGCATGATAACTTCAGAAAACAGTACGATGGGGTTGACGCAGAAGCGGTAAGGAAATTTAAGGCGGAACAAGAGCGAGCGGTGCAAGCTAATTTGCCTGTGTTTAACCCGAAGCATCCAGAGCACGCTGTATTTAAGGATACGTTAGTCCGCTATAAGCAGTACAAACAAGCGGTAAATAATGCGTCTACGCCAGAGATGAAAGAAGCTGTAAAGGAAGCTCTTGGCGGAACATTCAGCGCAAAAGAAGCAGACCAGATCCGTTCATGGGAAGTTCAGCAGCAGCAGTATAATGAGTTAGCTGCAATGGACCCACGCGCTGCGCACGCTCAGCTTATCCGAGAAGAAGCGCAGGCTATATTTGATGAGCGCATGGATCAAATGTGGAAGCAGCAGGAAGAACATCAGATCGCCAATGACGTACGCTCATGGATGGAAGCTCCAGCTAATGTTCCATTGGTAGCTAAATACCGTGATCGCATGCTCAATTGCTTAGCTAAAGGATATGGATGGGAAGCGGTAAAGGAATTGTTGCCTTTCTGGGAACGAGAAGGTGGTTTGCAAAGTCGCGTCACTGATGTTGAACGAAAGTCAGCCACAGTCCGCGCTCAGCAGGACGCCATTAAAGCTAAAGCAAGCATCACTAGAGACCCCGCAACTACTCAGGTTGACCCTCAATCTGCGTATAAGAAGGGCTTAGAGTATGCAAAGAAACATGGCCTACCTTGGGATCACCCAAGAGTTCTAACCTATGTGGACAAAGTCGTTCAATCATCAAAACAATAACCCTTTAAGGAATCAGTTATGCCAACCCCACAACAAGTGATTGACCCAATCACGATTGACAATTACGGTCGCATGGCCTGGGAAAACATTCTCCAGAGCTACCCAACTGCGAACCAATTCTTCAAAAAAGGCAACATCACCCGCGATTGCCATGGTAATCAACTCACATGGCCAATCGAAGCTGGCCGTAATGACGTTTACATTACCCAAGATTACGAAGATGTTACTTCCAACTACCAAATGACGCGAGCTTACGCTCAGCCTTCTATTGACTGGGCGCAGCTCGCTGTGTTCAAGGCAATCAGTAAGGGCCAATTAAAGCGTAACAACGGCAAGGAAGCGCTGGTCCAATGGTCGAAAAAGGCCATCCCAGCTATGTATCGTGACGGCTTAAACGGCCCAACGCTCAGCTTGTTTGACCAATTCTTCAACATGAACATTCAGTCTTACACCACGAAAGTGGCGTTTGCTGGTCTTCCTTCTGTATTCACTGGCAATAGCGCCATTACGTGGTCATCTACCGCTAAAGAAGGCACGATCAACAACACGGACTACGCTGGTTTATCCTGCGTATTAAGTGGCATCACGACCGTTGATAACGTTGAAGCTGACGCATGGACCCCAACCGCAGTCAACACCACCAGTACCGCATGGGCTGGCGGCTCAAGTAACGCTACGTTCCAATACAACGCATTTGAAATCCTGACCTACGCCATTAGTGCCGCTAGCCGATTCAGCCCAACTGATGAAAGCCAGAACCCTGATGAAGTGGTTATGACCCGTACGATGTATAACTCAGTTGCGTACCAAATGAACCAAAAGCAATCGTTTTTACTGACTAAAGCGGTCGGCAAAGGCGCATCTTTTGGCATTGGCCAAGACGTCTCCAAAGGTTTAGAGCATAATGGCGTTCCAATTCGTTGGGATGGTCACCTTGCTACTAGCACTGGTTATGTTCTGAACTACTCGCAAATGTGGTTAGACTTCTTGCCTAAACTTGAGTTTAGTGGAGACAGTGTTGGCGAATTGAAGCGTTCGGGCGACGATGAGTCGATCTTTGAAACTGAAATTCGCTACAACGATGGGCGGCGTGCGCTCACCGTTTCGGCCACAACTGATGGCCAATTCCGTATTAACCCTCGCAACCAAGTCATGCTTTACGCTGGCGCTTAATAAGGAGTAACTCATGAGTAATATGCCCCCAATGTCCCTAGGACAATTTGCCACTGATGGCACGCAAGACGCAGACTTAGGTAAGGTTTACCGCTGTGACAACGGGTTTGCCCGTTACGTTAAACTCGCCTCGCAAATCACCAACGCAGGTGGAACCGCTGTATTCTTCGCGTATACTCTTGGCGTGCCAACCTATACGGTTGATACCACGACCACGAGTCACAACGTGAACTTTGCTGGCGTTATCCCAATCGCGCTAGACATCGCATCAACGACTACGTTGGCCGCTTCTACCCGATTGATGGTCCGCATCAACGGCCCGTGTTCCGTCAAGGCGAGTGATACGTTGGTTACGACCAACTTTCCATTAGCCGCTGGTACTTCAGCAGGCGCATTGGGTCAAAGTACCTATGTGTCGTCCGCTGCGATTCCAGCCTATATTGGATACGCAACTAACACTGCGGTAGCCACGGCTGTAGGCCAGTTGATTACTTGCGTGCTCACGCGAGCTGCATAACGTTAGCTAATGCTAACTGAAAATAATGTATTCCCCTGCTTGGGGCGTAGTAATGCGTCCCAAGTAAAGGAATTATCGCTACAAGACAGGGTGCATCTTCGGATGTGCCCTGCTTCGTTGACGGCTAAAGACATACTCACCATGGACGGGTATGTACGTCCTAGAGACACCCCAGAGGAAATACAGAATGCCTGCTCAAATACAGTCAATTGAAGAGGCTTTGGCGATTGGTAACGCCCCAGCCCCTACTGACCGGACTGGCATTTTCCGCCATGCAGATTGCCCATTCTTATTTGGTGATGACGTTATAGATGGCACGCAAGGCGTGTTTAATATCGCCTCTAACGCTTCTATTATTTTACGTGCTCCAGCTCCGCTACGCTGCGACAGCTCCCCAGCTATTGCGGTAGGCGGTGGCCCAAGTGTAACTGAGCATTTGCCACTCCTGCGTGAGCTGCAACATAAGTGTCTTATTGTCGCATCTCAGACGAGCGCCCAAGGTTTAATGGACGCTGGCGTCATGCCTCATTTGATTACCCCAATGGAGCGCAACGGGGTCATGCGCAAGTACACCCCGAAAGACTCCAGTAAAATAGTGTTCGCTGGTGCTCCTTTAGTCCATAACGATGTCATGAAGCAGTTCAAAAAGCACATTTACTTATCATCTGCTGACGGCCTTTATAACTGGTGCAACTCCTCCGTTGATCGACCTATATTCTTTGGCAGCTCTACTGGTACCACGGCTGTGAATGTTGCCGCTAGCATGACTTCTCAGAAGGTCTATTTGGTAGGTCATGACTTATCCTACGACAACCAATCAAGCCACTGGGCAGGCTCACAAGCTCCTAGGATGGACTCTTACAAGCAAGGGCACCTGATTGAGGGTAACAATGGAGAGCTTCTTCCTACGGACTTCCTGTGGCTTCGCTTACGTGATCAAATCTCTGACACCTGTTTACTACACCCAGGCATAGTTAATGTTAACGCATTCCATGGTGTTGGGGCGCAGATCCCTGGAACACTTTCAGAGAGCCTGCCTAATCCTAGCGATCTTCCGGACTTTACCTTTAAGATGGGGGAGCCACATGAGGCACGTCTTAAAGAGTGGAGACAGCATGCGCGGTTACTCCCGTTCCACGCTAGAAAATTAGACAAGTTCTTCCAATCAGCCAAAGATGTCACGCCTCAGAGTACTGATATAATGCTCGCTGGCGTTGGGAAGAACGCCCACGTATTCGCCTACATGATGGTGAGCATCCTAACCCAGCTTAGCTACGAATGCCGCCTAGGCGAAATAAGCGAAACACAGTGCTTAGCTTGGCTCAAGAAGTCCACCCATAATTTCCTTACTGAGTATAAAGAAATCTTTGAACAAATAGCGGAGTTTGCCAATGCCTCCAGAGATTGAAGAACTATTCTCAGATTGTACCCCTGGTCGCTTTAGTGTTTATCGCTATTGCTCAAGTTGCCTTGCCCATCGCTTACTAAAGATTGGCTGGGAACCACAGATAAATTTACTGTCTTCTCGTAGGCTTGTTATGCTCAGCATGCAGCTTCCAGTACACTGTCGTCTAGCAATTATCCAAGAAGCCTATAATAAAGCACTACAAGAAGGCAATGTCAAGGTGCTGGCGCTCTTGCGCAAGCATTTTGATATACAAGAGAAAGCAGCGGTATGAGCGATGATATTTACTACAAGATGGGGGTCTTACTCGAAGACGACATTTTCCTTAATGTCTCAACCACTGCCACTGGTGTAACTGGTGAAGCCGCTAACTTTACTATGCTTTTGGTAAAGGATGGTGTCGGCAATCAATCGACTACTGGCATGACAATTACAGAAGTTAGCTCCACCACAAACCCTGGGCTGTATCATTTATCCTGCAACCCAACCACTTCTTTTGTCGCCAGCACTGGTGATTACTCATTAAAAATATCATGGAACACCAGCCCAATTTATAGCTGGGAGAAGACTTACCGAGTAAATACTACAGGGCTGCCGACTGGCACCGCTGGCGCTGCACGATTTGACGCAGCACTAGGCGATGGTCGCGTAACTGATGGTTCGTCTGCGCTTGAGGGGGCAACGGTCTACATCCAAACTCCAGCGAATAAACCCTATGTCAGCATACAAACTGACGCTTCTGGCTTATGGTCAGTTAATTTCCCATCTGATGGCACATGGCCAGTTGAAATTCAGTTAGCTGGGTATTCCATCCTATCTAGCAGTATTTTAACTAGTTCCAGCACAGCGACAGGACCAGCCACTGATCTAGCCCTTACCGCTATTTCTACTGCTTCTGGCATGTTGCTCAGTAACTTAAAAACCTACGCTCGCTATCAAGTCCGTGGCAATGTTGGGTCTTCAGCAGACGGTAAGATTGTAGCCGCCATCAACGCTGCTGCCTCTAGCATTGCTAAAGCGCATAAATGGTCGTGGCTTAAAACCGATGGAGACTTCACCTTTCACCCAGCGTACACCACTGGCACTATCACCCTCACCAATAATGACGCCACGGTATTATTTAATGGTGCAACCGTGCCTTCATGGGCTACTGGCACTAATGCGGTTAAAATCCTGTACAACGGGCAGATGCTGCGAGTCGCATCACGCCCTGACAGCACGCATGTTGAATTAGTCACCGCGTGGGCTGGGGATACGGTAACAACTGGCTACTATTTATTCCAAGATGAGTATGAATTACCAGCAGACTGTCTAATTTTTGGGCGGATCTTTCCTGGCACTGGCTATGGGTGGAACTCTGACATCATTAGTTTTGAGTCATTGCGCCAATACCAGAACGATAATAACTTTGTTACTACGGTTCCGACTTTTACCGCTGTCCATAACAACAAATTAGTGGTATGGCCAGCCCCATCTGTGTCTAGGAATTGGCCAGCTATTTATCAGCGTCAACCTGCCATACTGGTTAACAATAGTGATGAATTAGACTTTGACCCATTGATGTTGAATTTGGTAAACCGCGCCATGGATTACCAATTAGCTTTACGCTTTGGCCCAATTGAAGCGGGTGATGCTGTTACGTGTTTAGCGGCTTATACCATTGAATTAAATAGCTGCGTTAGCAACGACAAAGAAAACGGGCCGCGCACAGGAATTGGCCGATCCCCACGTCGATCAACAATAGCAGATAGAACTTTACCGGATGCCCTATGAAAAACTTAAACAAAACAGATGAGATAGCATTTTCTGAATTGCAAAGATTAGGTTCTGACCCGATGCTTAACTCTAAATTTGGCAGCAATGAAACTGGCGGTTATGAACCATTTCTAAAGCCTAAGAAAAAGTCAATTCAGGGTGAATGGATTGTAATGTATACCCCAGAAAGCGATTTTATGAGCAAGGAAAGGGTGCGAAAGGGGTCTCCGCGATACATGCGGTTGCTGCGCGCCTCTGCCGCTATGGAACCAGACGGCCCAGAAGCGCAGGAATTAAAGAGACTCGGAATAAAATGAAACAGTGGCGAGGAATTGCAAGCGACATAACCGCCGCTAGTGACGGCGCTCAGATGATCCGCAATGGGTCATTCTTTGTGCTGGGTGAGTTTCAACGCAGGAACCGCTTAGAGGCTGCATTGACCACCGCAGGCAGCTTAGGTATGGATCTTTACGGCGCTCCGAACGGCACGCAGTACATCGTTCAGTTAACCAGCACAGGTGTTGTGAAAGTGGTGGCCGTATGACCATCCATCAAGGTATTCGCCGCGATATGACCGATGTGTCTAACGACTACGGCCAAGCGCATTACGCGCAAAATGTACGTTTCCGCATTCTCGGAGAGGCAGGGCGGCGTCCGGGCATCGGTAAGTCAACAATGGCTAAACTGGATGGCCCCGTTGTTTTGATAGCGGGCGGCATCTTTAATGAGCCGTACATCGTGCAGATCCAAGATAATGGCACTGTCACAACCACGCGCAATCCGGCAATTATTTGGGGTGACCCACGCATTCCGCCACCTGTATTTGGCCCAGCTTATTTAGTCACAGCGACTCTGACATGGGCCGGAAACGCTGACTTAGACTTATACGGAGAAAACACCACGCTTGGTGGAGGGGCTGTATATTATAGTAATATGACCACTGATGGCCTAGCGCTCAATGTGGACGCTCATCCAGTGTGCGCTGCAGGCCCTGATGGGCCAGAGATTATCACTGGAACATTCACTGCTTATAACAACTTCGCCTTTTGGTATGACCAATATAGCAGCTGCTCCGCAGAGACAGCTCCTTCGTCTACTGTTATAACCGTGCGAAATGTGGGCGCTATTAACGTAAGAGCCAACGGCAATCTTTTGCTACCAGGGCAAGTCTACACAACCAACACAATGGCCTACGCTGGCTATAATACAGGCGGTAGTTCTGCATTCGGCGCAGGCACCATCATTAGCGTAACGGCGGCATAATGAGCATTACATTTTCCCTCGTTATAACGCGACCATCTAACGATAATTATACCATGAGCTATGACATATGGGCAAAAAGGAATAAGGCTCCACTCGCTGTGGGAGACGGTGAGTTTGTAGGTAATTTCCCAATCACCGCTGGCGAGACATCTATCACCGTTCCATACACAGCAACCTTAGATGGCGCTTATTACTTCCTCTTTTTACCGCGCAGGAATGACCAAATCGGAAGGGAGACATTGGCATGACCGATGTACTAACAGGACTAAACACCACAAACAGAGCAACGCTGTGTCCAATAAATGGCCGTATCTACCTCGCTAATGACTTTGACCCAATCAAGGTCATTGATCCAGACAACGGGTATAATGCTGGTATAACTGGTCCATCAGGAGCGCTAGGGGCACCGACCGCAGCGGCTGGCAACACGAGCAATGGCACTCACTTAGCACGCTACCGTTATCGGAATAGCCAAACGGGCTACATCAGTAACCCAAGTGATAATGTGTCAGTCACAGTGACAGGCGGCAATGGGTCGTTAACCTTTAATAGCTCATCTGATTACACGCTGTCCACAGACGCAAAGGTAGATTACATTGACTTTGAGATGACGCCGGTCAATGACAGTACATTTTACACTGCCACATCTATCTTGAATACGGCCACCGCTGCTGTGGTTAGCATTAGCGATGCCAGTCTGACCCAGCAATTTAATGCTAGCGCCATCTACGGCTCGGCTGAAAACTTTAATTTATTCAACCACGAGGTGCCGCCTGTTGGCAGCATTATCATATCACATCGTGGGCGTACCTTTATTGGCGGGACCGCTCCATATGCCATCACCGCCAGCTTTACCAGCACAAGTTCCACGGTGACGTATACAGGCGGGGCGCAAGCATGGGTAGGCCGCTTAATCCAAGCCAGTGGTGATACCGTTAATTACACCATTGGTGCAGTGGCAAGCACCACCATGACGCTTACCGCTGTCTATGCCGGATCTACTGGCAGCAAGTCAGCGAATGTCTTTAAGAAGCTACCGAACCGCGTGTTTTACAGCGAAATAAATATGCCGGAGTCATTCAACCAAGCGCAGAATGCGCGTGATGTGTTAGCAGGTCGCGGTGATCGCTTGCGTGGCATTTATTCCCGTACTGATGCGCTGTATTTCTTTGGGCTTTATAGTAGCGAACGACTGGCCTTTAACACAAATCCTAGCGCTGTAACAAGTAATTTACTCCGCATCCAAGGACATCGCGGGGTCTTTAATCAACGCTGCATCATTGAGGCGGAAGGTCGTTTATTCTGCTTTGATAAACAGGGCATGTACGAGGTATCAGAAACGCCACGCGACATTAGCTCGCATGTATATGATACCTTAAAAGAACAGGTAGATTATTCCAAAAGCGTGCAATTCCACGGCGTATTTGACCCTATTGAGCGCACGCTTATTTGGTTCTTTGTAGCCACTGGCGATACCGTTCCCAAGTTTGCTGCTGTCGTAGATTTTGATACCGTTGGCAATGCAGGGGAAGCGCGGTGGCAGTTCTACCAATACCGACAAGGCATTGTGTCATCGTCAATCGTTGCGTCCGCTGATGGCGAGGTACGCGCATGGGTGGGCGATGAAAATGGCTATACGTGGACACTGAGCACAACCAATACATTTGACGGCATTTATCCAACCAATCCATCAGTGCTGACTATCGCCGCTGGTGCAACGACTACCGTCCTGCCAGTAGATGAAGCGCTTTATACCACCACGACTATGGCTGGTGCAATCGCTTATTTACCATCCACTGGCGAAGAAAAGCTCATTTCCACTAATTCCGCTAGCTCTGTGACACTAGCCACCGCATTGGACAATGCGCCATCTGACGGCGATATATTATGGGTCGGCAGCTTTCCTGTTGAATATCGTACGAAGTGGTGGGTTGGCCAAGGCATGCAGAACAAGAAGAAGCCGAGCTATTTTTATCTCATGTTATACCCTGCATCTGGCGCTGGTAAATTAAGCATCTACTTCTTTAAGGACTTTAGTACACAACCGTTTACTTTCACTCCTGACATATCCTACATTGAGAATGATGGTGTAACGTTTGAAGGTGGCGTACTAACCATTGATCTAGATGGCGGTAGTGGTGATGGATTCGTAGCGGTCAACATGCCGTCAGAATGGTCACGATCATTACAAGCTCGCATCCTATCTACGGAGCCACAGGGCACACTGCGCATCATGGACATGGGCTTTAAGACGGGCCGCGCTGAGGAAGTGTTGGTAGACAATGAGTAACCTACCACCGCTGCAATCTCAGAGCGCTAACTTTGATGATCGCGGGTTTGCTGCGGTAAAGACTGATTTACAGCAATTAGCGCAGGCCATTGATTCATCTGGCACTACAACTCTAACTGGAGCCAATAGAGTTCTTGTGCCACGTTCCGGTATAGCGAATATCTTTTTTTCAACCGACACAGCTACTGCCAGCACTAGTACGGCTTACCACGTAATTACTGCACTACGTAACGGACAGGACGAAACCGGAATAAGTATTAACTCGTTTACAAATGAACTGGTAGCATATAAAGAGTATTATGCTGGGCAAAGGCCAGTATCTCAAGGTAACATAATCGCCATTAACGTAGCGGTCACAGGGTCGCCAAGTCCAACGTTGTCAATTGATAACATAACCATACGCTGCGAACTGTCAGAGGAGTAATTGCCATGCCCTTTCCCATGATGAGTCCCAGCGGTGGGCTGCCAATGACTGGAAGCCTTAGCTCACGGCCCCCTAGCCAGCTTGGCCCGATCATGGCGTATGGCTATGCCAATCCTGCCGGACCTTACGCTGGGTTGCCACAGGCTAACCGCCCTGGGACAGCCCTAACCGCTCAAGGGATAGCGGCAGCAGCGTCAGGGGCTGGGTCAGGAACGGGGTCTGGCATTAGCGGTGGCGCGGATGGTGCCGCCACTAAATATCTGCAAGGCGTAGTCAGTGGCCAGAATACCCCATACAACGAATCAACTAAAAGTAGCATGTACTCACAAGCCAGCGGCATGAACGCCGCAGCTGAAGGGGCGCAAAATCAGCAGGCGCAAGAAGGCATCGCTATGGGCGGGGCGTCCTCGACTGACCCCAGCGCAATGAGCGTTTTGCGCCAGAATATGGCTAATCGTCAAGGCGCGAACCAGCGCTCAATGGGGCAGATCGAAAGCACCGCCAACATCGCTAATCAGCAGTCGCAACAACAAGCCGCCAATTCATTACTTGCGGCTGATACCGCCAAGAATGCACAGAATCAAGCAGCATCACAAGCCGCTATGAATTATTTATATGGCAATGGCGGAGGAGGTGGCGGCGGAAATAGTGGCGGAAATAATTTTACTGGTGGGACAGGTTTTTTACAATACGGACCAAGCAGAGAAGCTGGGCTATGGATCAAATAGCTAAACAAAAGCAGCTAGGCTACGCAAGGGAAGACGAAGACTGGAATAATCTCCCACGATACTAATTCAGCTAAATAACTTAGGACATACCATGGCTAAAGATAAAGAAACCATTTCTACGACTGAGAAAAACGCTAAGTTACGAGCGGAGAATATGGCCAAGAAAATTGCTTCTGACAAAGCGGTCCGCGCAGCCTCTCCAGTTGGGGAGTTCCAAGATCGCATGAAAGCAATTGATGAAGAACAGCGCTTCCCAGGGCTAAAGCAAGCCGCCTCCGCTAGCAGTGCTAGCGGAGTTTCTGGCACGCCTACAGCAGGAACGCCACCAGAACAAACTGGCCCAACCCCATATCGCCACCCATTGCCATACCGTAAAACGTTTATGGAACAGGCTAATAACTTTGACTGGTCTAACCGTGGCCCAGCGGCAGCTGAAGCGACTCGCATGGCAGCTATGAAGCAAATTCAAGATATGATGCAGACTCAAGGGGGGCAGAAAATTACTATGCCTTTATCTACTGGCGAAATGATCCCAAGTATTGCATCTCGCAGCCCTACCCCATCGCCAGCTCCATCACGCCCAATTGATTTAACTGACAAAATGCAGCGCCCTGCATTTGACACCGCCACAACTAACCGCCTTCAATCAATTCCTGGAGCTTACGAAGAGGCGGTAAAAAGGCTTGTCCCGCAACGGCAAATGACACTTACCGCTAACGGACAACAATACACCGCTCAGCCTCCACCTCGCTGGGATCGCATGGAATTGCAGCGGTTTATCGCTAGTAAGCAATTAGAACAACAGAAGTCCATTGCCGATGCTGACCTTCAAAAAGGTCGTGACGCTCAAATGGCTATGGCTAGAATCCCTATTGAATTGCAAAAGGAAAGGAATGCTGGTGGTCTAGAGATAGCCAAATTGGCTAAGGAGCAAGCGGATTTAGAGAATAAATACAAATATGAAAACAATCCACTCCAGCGCCAGCTTATTGAAGAACAAATAGCTGATATTCAACAGAAAAGAGGACAGGCTGATGCGACATTTAAGGATACACAAGCCCGCAAACTAACGCCAGAGCAAGAAACCTCTAATGCTGGGCTTGATGAGATAATTCGTCAAAGAGCTTCGTCCCCTGGCAGCATAGATGATGATGTGACTAAGGCAGCTATTACTCAATTGCTAGAAAGCGCATCGCCAGCGGCAAAGGCTAAATTCGCGGCAAGTAGCATGTCAAGGCCTGCACAACTTGATGCAGCTAAAGCCGAGGGCATGAAGACAATCATGTCTGATCCTCAATTATTGGCCCTTGTCGAAAAAGTTAAGGAATCTAAGCCTGGATTGCTGACTGGGGAAGGCGGAAGATATAATCACGATGTTAACGTGCGTTTACTGGATGATTATGCCAACAGAATAAGCAGAAGCACCGGACTCACCAGCAATGACGTTTTGACTCTCTTGTACTCTATGACTCACTAACGTGCCAACGCCTATTGAATCATTGCCGGAAGACCCTGGCCTTCTTTCATCGTTCTTAAACGAATTATCCTTACCTGGGTATTTCGTTAAGAATCTTGGTAAGAGTCTTTTCCGTGGTGACATAGAGGGAGTAAAATCAGCCGGAAGGAACGCCGCTGATTTCGGGCTTAACATAGTTGATGCGGCTATTCCGTTCTCTGACTTATTCCCAGAACAAAGCAGTCGAAAGGATAAGCCAGAATTTACCGACATTGTTGGTAGGCCAGACGGGTTTGC
>Ga0115545_1000783_pt1 | contig 17041 bp, 10 predicted proteins | sample COGITO_mtgs_1003_FD_87188 | JGI IMG/M metagenome (GOLD analysis project Ga0115545, IMG submission 87188) | Pelagic marine microbial communities from North Sea - COGITO_mtgs_100330 | ecosystem: Environmental > Aquatic > Marine > Epipelagic | place: Germany:Helgoland, sampling site Kabeltonne...
GAGGTTGTGATCGCAACGCAAAGTAAGCGAGCTGTTCAAATGCTGCGTTACCAGCGGAGTTCAGCGAACTCATTTGTGTTATTGCCATTAGGCTATTCTCCAATTAAATTTTGGAGCCTACCTCACGTCATAGCGTTAAAAGTACCGCCATTAGATTCCCACAACTGTCGCAGTTCATCTTCGTTCTTAGTTTGTTTAATTAAACTCTCAAATTGTGGGTCAGTGACAGGACCAGCATCATCACCAGCTTCAGCGATTCTTTGTTCCGCCTCTACCTGTGCTGCAAACTGCGCCTGTTGATCTACCAAAGACGTATCAGCTTGAGCTACCACATTAGATAACCCTGCGCTATTAGCCTCAGCTTGTATCGCATCAACAGTTAGCTCGCCTTCGTAGCCTTTCATGAAGTACTCAGTCATCCTATTGGATGGGTCTAAGCCTGCATCACGAAACACTTCTTTGCGTTGCATCTGTTGAACTTGCGCTTCAAGCTCATCAGCCCTCTTAGCTTTCGCCTCAAGTTCTCTACGCCAATTTGGTTTGGATTCGGTACTAGAAACTTCTTCCGTTTCTGTAGACTCTGTTTCCATTATGTCACTCACCTTTACGTACACGCTAACAACGGTGGAATGTTAGCGGAGTTTAATTTTGTGTGAACGGCTCACCCTCTTAGTGGGGCAGATCACATAATTAAATATAAGTAAAATACAAGGTTTTGTAAACAACCTATGACATTTGGGTTGAGCCTAGCCCAGTAACACCTGTCTGTTGCAACAATCCTCCAGAACCTGATTGTCTAGTTTGTTGCCTTCTTTGCCGCATACGACGCACTAAATTAGCGTCACCAGCATCTAAACCAAACGCAGATGAAGCTAACGTATCAGTAGAAACGCCTTCGCTAGATAACGTAGATTGCGTTAACCCTGCTTGTGGAGATAAAGCAGAACCTATCTGTATCGGTTGCACATTACGTGACGCTAACTCTTCAGCCACGCTAGCGCTAAAGCCTTGACCCACAGTATCTACCGCCGCTGACGATAACCCAGCAGCAGTCATCTGTACCTTCTGCTCCATTAAAGTTACGCCTCTTTCAGGGTCTAAGAAATACGCTATCATATCTCCGTCACCTATCTCAGGGTATAAACGTCGCAACTCGTCTTGCAAGTTTGGGTCAATGTTAGAAACTGCTTGTGCTGCTAATGCTGTGCGTGATGCAAATTCTTCAGCGGATACGTCGTTGCCTATGAAGTTAGCGAAGTCGTCAGGCGAATCGTAAAATGATTTAGGTAAACCAAATTCAGCTAATACGTTAGCGTAGTTGCGTTCTAACGCAATGTATTCGTCTATTGATACAGCATTTAAACCGTTTTCTAAACGTTGGTCCATGCCTTTAAAGCGTTCTTTAAATTCATCTGTTTGCCTTAGCCTGTAAATCATTTGGTTAACAGTAAAGTCTTTAGAGACGTATTCTTTGATTTCGTCTAGCAATGACACAGGCAAGCCGTAGTCTTCTAACATTTGTTTCATAGCGTCGTATGCTGCGTTATCTGTAACAGGAGCTGTTTCAGTAGGTAGTTCAGGTTCAGTTGCAGGTGTAGTAACAACAGGAGGTCCGTACACTCCTGTGTTTGGACCTGAGTTAGCAGTTTCTCCTATTGCCATAATTACAACCTTCCAAACGCTTGAGCTAAACCATCAACAAGATTATATATCTTATTCTGACCCTCATTACTATCTAAATAATCATCAGTAGTACGCACATAATTCTCAGCTTCCCACGTAGTCATTGCCCTAACCTTATTAGAAGAAGGGTCAACATACGACAAAATAGGATTCCACTTACTATCACGCAAATCAACTGTCTTACCCAACAGCCTCTCAATAGCAGCCTCAGTATTAGCAAACAAACCTTTAGGACTTACACCCAACTCAGTAGCTTGCCCTTCTAAATGAGGGTACGCAACCTTAGCCATATCTTGCAATATTTGTTGAAACTCATCAGTATTCAAATCACCACTAAGCATTTGCTCTGCATAATCTCTAGCTTGTTCTTCAGTCATATTTAAATAATAATTGCCAGCCTCTTTCAAATTCTCTTCTACTAACCCTTGGAAACTTGTCAACTCGTTAGTCATTTCTTTATTCTCTACGGCTGCAAATACTTGTTTAAATAACTTATCTGTGTTTGCTTCAGTGACAAAACCATTTAACCGTTGGAAATCTAACGCTAAATTGTAAACCTCATCGTCAGTTAACTCATATCCTAGACCACGCAACGCATTATCAACAGAATCTATAGTCGCTTGCAAAAACTCTAAACGATCTACTTCACTTAATCTAGCAAAGTCAACATCAAACTCTCGCATAAGAGAATTATTTTCCATACCCCATTTAGTATTACGTAACAAACTCGGAATAATAGTATTAATAGACTGTTCTGAATCAGCTTGTATTGTCCCAGATTCTAAATACCCAACTAAAGATTGTTGAAAAATAGCTGACTCATCATTGTACGGAACCACGTTACCATTAACATCAATACCAAATAACAAGTCTTGTTCTTGGTCACGCTCATACATAAACATACCGAACGCACCGTATTGTTCGCCTAAAGCGACTTCTTCAGGTAGCAACGGAGACTCAACACCCAACCCAAGGCTCTTAGCTACTTGATTAAATTCGTCACCTGTCATAGGGTCACGTTCTGCTGTAGTAGTTGCAGTTGACTGTTCTTCCATTATCTGCTGACCTACATTAAACTCACTAGGGCTTCTAGTCCCCATACCAGAACCACGAGCAAACCCTGTCATATTTTGCCCAGCAAAAACATCAGGAACACCAATTCTATTAAGAGTGCTACCTTGCATTTCAGCACTCTGTCTAACCTGCACACTTTGACCAGTACGAATAAGATTAGCTTCATCACGCCGACGATTTACTAAATCACCACCAGATTCTTTAGCTAAAACGTTAGTATAATGTGTCGCTAACGCAGCAAAATTTTCAGTATCTATAGCTTTATTAACTTCACGAATAGTTTGCGGACCAGTAGTCCCATAATTGTAAGTAACTGAAAGCACAGCAGCTTGAACATTATTAGGCATCTCTTCATAACGTGCTTGACCAGCAGCTAACACTTCTTCCCTGTTATTAAAACCAAATATTTGAGTATCACCATTTTTCGCAACTTCAATACGTATTTCAGAACCGCCCTCATATTCAATATTGTCTTGCGCCCACGCATACGCCCAATCATTATCTACATCAGAATGAACAGAATCAGCAAACATAACAGCTTCATTTAAACCTAACTCTGCAAATAAAATATCTTTATGAATTTGAAAATCTTGATCAAATAAAGCTAAAGCCTCATCGTCAGTAATACCACCAGAAAAATCTTCTTCATTGCTAATAAGATGCCCATACCCTATTGTCGGGTTACCTGCTGAATCTTCATACACATAATGACGTTGCGTAGCTGTATCAAATTTATCGCCTTCGTGAGCAAGCAACAACGCTTTTGCATCATCATCTGCTTGACCAAACGTAGTACGTGGAGGGCGTTCAGGCATACGAGCAGTAACAATATCTAAAGCTGATTGTAATTCAGAATCAGTTTTAGCTATTTGTTCAAGTTGGTTCCAATTAATATCAGGAATAGCCATATTGCCCCCATTGCCTCCAAACAAAATCATAATCAGCCAAATAAACAGCACCGTACAAGTCTAACATTACATGTTCCTAACAGCAGCTTCTATAGCCCTAATAGTTGAACCCTGCGCCTCAGCCAAAGTTCGTTGAGGAAACTCTTCCTGCACAAACTTCTTAGCTTGAGCATCTACCATAGGCATTTGCAAACCTCCAGTAAAATGAGCGTCAACAGTATCTTTCATTAACCGCACAAACGCTTGTTTCTGTTGCTCTGATAACTCAACGCCTAGTACTTGACCAGCTTTGTTATTAACGGTGTCCATTAAATAAACAGGGTCGTAGTCTTTGTATCCTGCTTGTTTAGCGCTTTCTGCTATACCTATATCAAACAACTCTTCTATTTCTGCAACAGTTCTTCCGCTTTGCCCTGCTGCTATATCAAATACAGTAGATATTCCAAGCCCTGATTGCCCAGCTATATTAATCTTATCGCCATCTTCATACACAGGAAATGTTGGTTTAAATGAATCCATTACAGCGTATGCGTTTGTCATTTGCATTCTAAAAAAGTATTCGTTAAACGTGCCATCTGCTTTGTATATTTGGTCCATGCCAGAGCCAAAGAAATCAGCTAATTCAATAGAAATTAGTTCTCTTTCTCGTTGCGGTAATTGTCCAATTAACTCGTCAACTTCTTCTTTAATAAACCATTCTTCGTATTCATCAACTAACCCATACAAAGGGTCATCTAAAACTGCTTGAAGATTAGCTTCAGTAGCAGTATTAAATAAATTAGCGTACCTACTTTTTGTGGGGTCAAATGTACCAAATGTAGGAGCTGTTAAAGACCTAATAGATTGAGTTCTTGGGTCTAATTCTCTTTGATCTAAAAACTCAGATATTTGTTCTGTAGTTGCTTCAGGCGTAATACGACCATATTGAATTAACGCTAACACACTATCAAGCGTGACGGTAGGAGAAATTGCCATTGCCGAATTAGCTAACAACTTTGCTTCTGTAAGATCAGTGTTAGCTAAATCTCCTGTAGTAAGTCTTTTATTTATTTCGTTAATAGTATCATCGCTCAAAGTATCAGTTATCAAACTCTGAACATAAGCTGCTTGATTATCACCAAATACTCTCGTTAAATTAGCTATCGCTTCATCACTTAACATACAAACATCCTAGTCTATCCAACTCGTTTCTGGAATAAGGTCATTCTCTAAATACCGTGTAAAGAACAAAGCAAAGTCAGGTCTAGTAGCAAACTCATTCCACCTAATATCTTCCCACTCAAGCCTTAACAACAAATTCTCACCAGCTTCTATATCAGGATTAGGCACTGTTTCTAACCTACGTTGCATGTCATCACGCTGATCTAAATACTCAACAAGGCTACCAACCCAAGGTTTATACGCTAAATCAGGGTCTTCAACCAAAGCTCTAGCTGCTTCTATAACATCAGTAACATACGAAGACGTAGAAAACTCGTTAAGAGCCTCACCAAACAAAGGATACTTTACGCTCAAACGTTCTTTCTCTTGGTCATACAATCTTTTTAATTCAGCATGAACATTAGTATTAGGTGAATTACTTAACCCATCTCTAGCATTTAACAACGCATTATACGAAGGACCACCCTCAGTTAAAGGCGTATCTTTCCACGCATTTAACTCAACATAGCCACGTTGTATTTCAGTTTGTTTAATAAATTCTTCAGGCGTATACACTTCACGCCAACCTTCATTCATGTACATTTGATGCACAGCAGGCGAGAAAGAAGCATCTTCAATAATGCTAGACCTTAACGAATCTGTTACAACAGCAGTTAACGCAGGGTACTTGCGTATAAAGTCTTCATGTTTTTGAGATAACTTAAATGATTCTATTGTAGGAGCAACGCCTTTAGCGTTACGTGTAGCGTTACCAGTTAAGAAAAAGAACTCTTCTCCGTGTTCAGCTAAGAACACTTTAACAGCCCATTCATTAGATTCACCAATTAACCTAGCTTGATCTTGCAACTCTGAAAGACGAGTTATTTGTGGACCATACGGAGTGCTTGCGTTTGTAGCAACAGGAATAACTGAACTAGCAAGAAACTTTAAATACCCTATACTTGTTGTCATTTCTTCAGCTTTTTTAATAACAGCATCCATTACTTCAGGGTCTGAATAATCGTAAGGCGTTCCAGCTTCACGTGCTTTAGCGTCAAGATACTGCACCATGCTAATCATAGTTAAACCATAATTTTGTGTATTGCCTAACCCCATTCGTTCATTTGGCTTTAACGCTTTATACCATGCGTGTCCAGCCCATGCAGGTGCAAACTCTTGAATAGCACGTTCAACTATATTTCCGTCTGGGTGTCCAAAAGGAAACATCCAACCAACAAGACCTTCTACTTCAGGTTTTTTTAAATCAAACATAAACGTTCGTATAGGCAACGTAATAAACGGACCAGCACTCGGAGATGTTTTAGTCAACATAGTAAACAAACCATCTTTATCAAGGTTAATACCAATCTCATCAGCAAGTTTACCTACACTACCTATAGGAGCACTAGGCAACACACGATTAGCAGCATCACTAATAGCATGAGTAAATTTAGGATTAGTTAAAAATGATGCAAGCCCACTATTGCTTGGTCTAAACACAAGATTAACATTTCCAAACTGATCTTCTTCTTGAGTTATGCCTAATATTGGAAGCTCAAGGTCTTCTTTAGTAAACAAACGAACACCTTTGTACGCAAACGCAGGATTTTCAAGAGCCAACCCAGCCCACCTACCAATGACTTCTTGCCACGCATTAAAGAACGGTGACATAAACCCAACCATTTCAGCAAGTTCGCTGTGCTCTGCTAACTCATATAACACTTCTCTAGTGTCTTTAAACGCTGCTTTACGAGCTTCTTCTTCCATACGAATAACATCTTTAGGCGTTAAATCATACGTGCCATCAGCTTTAACATACGGAGCCGTGTTGTCTATTAAATGTTTTCTATACCGTGCTTCAAAAAACGGACCTCTAGAAATATCATCTGCTGCCGAAGTACCTAAATTAGCAAACGCTTTATCTGCTTTATCACGCAACCATTTTCTTATTTGCCCCATATCTTGCGGTTGAGCAAAACTATCTCTAGCTTTACCAAACCCGTTACGCACACGACCATCTTTTTCTCTAATTTCTGCAACAACTTCTTTAACATCAGCGCCTTTAAAACCATGCGTCTTTTTAAAATCTTTATCAAGCAATATATTTTCAACATCATTCCAACTAATTTCCTCACCTGCACGCACCTTTGCACGCAAATCAGGAAAATATTCAGGAGGCAAAAAATCATTAACTTCATTAATAGCGTCTTCCGCTACACGATCAAATATTGTTCTATCCGCTCCTTTTCCTTCATGGCTTTTAATTTCAAACTTTCTACGCAAACGAGGAGTGTTCTCAATTAACGCACTAATAGCTGTAACCTTTTGAGCATGAGTTAACGCATCATTGTACATAATGTCATAAAACTGTATTTCTTTTGTACCAGTCCTAGACATTTGCATAAATGTACGAGTCCATGCGTTAACCATACGAGATGACCCAACACTTTTTTGCAAAATGTCAACTACTTCCCACGTTTCAGGCATGTTATTAACAACTTCTCTTTTAGCAGCAGCAACAGGACCACGCATAGCAGTATCTAAACTATTAGCGCTAGACAGTTGTTTTTCAGCTAAACGTTGAAATCTAATATCAGACCCCCACGCATTACCGAAAGTTGCGTTACCAATAGTCTGCCTTGGATACCCAGCTTTGTCCCACCACATATCAGCTTGGTCAAATAAACTAACTACCTTAGATTTATCAGCCCAGTTCATACCAAAGTTATAGTTGTCTTCAAGATACTTTATATCTCGCAATAACTGATCTCCGCTAGACGACAACCTTGAAGCCAACTCTAATACATCAGGGTCACCAGCAGCTTCAGCTATTATCCTAGCAGCTTCTGTTTGAAAACCATTAGCTAATTGTCTTGCAGAGCTTTTAACAGCGTAATCTTGCAAATTTTTAGTACGGTTTTTGTAATATCTAAAGCCCCAACCAGCACCTATTAACGGATTAATAATACCGCCAACTAACACACGTGCAGTAGCACCAATCCCTTGGTTAACACCATACTTTGAAAACTTAGCACCACTTTCTTTCTTTTGAGCAACTCTAGCATTATCAACACTACGTGTTGCAGTAGCATCCATAATCTCGTCTACATTCATATTTGCTTCATCAAGAACTTTAGCTATATCTACTAACGTCGCATCTGCATCTATTTCTATTTTGCTTCTACTCGCAATTTCTTCTCGCAAAGCAGCAGCAAAATCATCATCAGTCATATTCAAACCACGTGCCTGCATATTACGCACATACTTATTAAAACCTTTTTGAATAGTAGCCAACATAGGCAACAAACCTATAACCGCAGCAGCACGCAACTTCTCATCAGTTAACACACGTGCAGTCCACCTAGGCGATAACAACTTTCCAGAAGTCCAAACCTCTTGCAAACCCCTACCCAAAGTAACTGCGTTTGGAATAGCACGCCTTTTAAAATCTTGAACAGCGCCTTGCTTTTGCGTTCCACGTTTACCGCTACCAAAATAATCAGTCTTATTAAACGACCTTTCTATTTCACGTTGCAACAAATCAAAACGAGGACAAACAGAACACTCACCCAACTGCGCTAAATTTAAATTATACGTATATATATCAATACCATCAACAGCAGGATTAGCTAAATACGTTTGCTGATTAGAACCATACGCACCTCTATCCTCAACAACCTCACCATTACGAGTTACAGCTTCACCACGTGGTCTACCTTCACCAATACCTTCATCAACAGTTAACTTAGTTTCCTTCATATCAATAACTTTAAAATGGTTTTGATCTAATTGATCTAAAAAGTTTGCTTGAGCGCCATTTAACTGCTTAACAAGAAAGCTATCAGGAACATCTACCAATTTACCAGCGTCATTGTAAACCTGAATACCTTCTTCTCGCATAAGATTCTCAGCTTTATGAATTAACGTGTTCATAATATCACCGTAATATTGAGCAAATTGAGAATAATCTGCACCCTCATACACATACCTTTGCCACGTAGCCATAATTTGATTAGCTTCAGCTTCTGAAAGTATTTGCTTACCATTCAACCTAAATTGAGAAGCATCCTCAATAATGCGCTCAAACATAATTGAAGACTGACCACCCATATCAGTAAAATGAATTAACCCTTGCGGAACACGACTAGTAATAACACGCAAAAATTTTGCACCTAACGGTGTAAACACCTGCGGATTTTCATACCCATACGAATACTTTTTGCCATGCTTATTATACGTAGACACAACAGTTTCACTATCAGTACGCCTTATTTTATCTAACGCAAGCCTATGCACTACACCAACAGGTTGATAAATTTTACGACTACCAACAGACTTAACAATACCATCAGCTAACAACGCACCCGACAAAATATCATCTGCAATAATTTGAGCAGTAACCCTTTCAGCATCACCCCATTGTTTTAACTGAGACTCAGGCAACACAACATCGCCATTAGCATCCAACGTAACTTTCTTTTGCTGCGAACTTTTTATCTGATTAGTTATATCAAAATGATAATCCCAATGCACCTCTTTAAGTATTTTCCCTTGTGCAGCTACTTCTAACTCTAACTTAGCGTTTTCACTTTTAACACCAGCAATTTTTACAGCTTCTTTTTGACGTTGAGCAACTAATGTATCAAGTTCTTTTTTAATTTCGTTTTGTTTTTTAGTGTTATTTCTTCTACGATTAGCAATAAGACGTTTAGTAGCTGCCTCAGCAGACTCAAGCCCATCCTCAGTAAGTCTACGTGCATCACGCAACTCAATAGGAGTAATTTTAGTAGATATAAGTTCACGTGCTTCCTCTAACTTTAACTTTTGAGCACGCAACGATTTTAATTTAGCATCAGATTTAGTAATACTTTTTTGTATACGAGTAATTAATCTATCGTTATCATCTAATTTTTTAATTTTCAGACCATAATCACTATCTAACAACTCGCCACCTTTTTTAATAACAGAATCTATCTCACCCTTAACAGTCATATCTCCCATGTACTCACGCAAAATTCTTTGAGCAGCAGGTCTACTAGGAGCAGTAGCCAACGCATACTGCACACGCTCAGGTAACTTTGTACCATTCTTTCTACCAGCAGCTTGCCTCCACGTAGCAGCCCGTTCAGCTACAAGCGCACGATCAGCTTTAGTAGCAACACCATTGTTACGGTAACTAGCACTAAAATTAATATCGTCAAGCCGCCCACCTGTTACAGCTTCCCACGTTGATTCAAACCATCTACTAGTAGACATGCCTTTAGCAGTTTCAGTAGTAACAGTTTTACGCAACGCTAAATCTTGTTCAGTAATATTATTTACTTTGTTAAACTTATCTTTAACTTTAGAAACCATACCTTGCGGTGCAGTCATATCTGCTGGTCGTTGAATAGCAGAAGTAGTAATATCTTTATCGTAAGCAATTTTACGAGGCATAGTTACACCATCTTCAACAACCCATATTTTATCAGGCATAGCTTGACGCACAGGAGTATAAGGCAAACCAAACCGATACTGCCTAACTATGTCGCCTTGATCGTTTATTTTAACTATTGCAGTTTCGCCACGTGCAACATTTGTGCCAACCCGAACAGCTCGTTCTATAGGGTCTTTCCATTCTTTATATAAATCTGCTGTTCCTGATATTATTACAAACAAATCATTTGTTTTAATAGCGTTGTATGCTTCTTGGTCAAAAGGGTCTATGCCGTATAGCCCAGCACCAAGCGCTCCTCCTGCTGAACGCTCTTGATTATAGGCAATATCGTATGCTTGTTTCCATTCATTAATATCAAACACACGGTCATACGATTCAAAGTTAAACAAATTTAACGGATTGCCATTTAAATCGTCTTGCACTCTATTAACCATTGTAAATATCATTGACAAAGGATTATCTACACCATTATTAAAAACGTAATGCAGTCCTTCAACACCTTGACTAATAGCAGGTCTTGTTACATTTCGTATTTCTGACGGAAATGCACCAAAAATGCCACCGCCAATACCTTTAGGCGCAAACAATCCATACCCTGACCCCGTGCCTTCTACACCTTCCATTGGCAAACCCAAAACATCACGCATCATGTCTTGTTGAGCAAACTCTATAACAGCAGCTAACGGGTCTTCCCAAAATCCTGTTCTGCCATTTAAGGCAAAACCTTGTTGAATAAATAAATCGTATGTAAGGTTTTTGGTAACAACTCCAACTGTCCCTCCAATACCACGAAACAAATTAGTTGTAGCTATGACAGGGCGTAACGGTTGCTTTACTATATTAGCAGGGTCTAACCTAACAGGCTTTGCACCCAACGCAAAAGGAATGTCAGGAATAGCGCCAAGCGCATCATCTGCTTTATCCTTAATAAAATCGTATAAACCCACGTTAAGAACCTAGTTCTTCAATAGGTCCAATCGCTACACGCATTTCACGAACTATCTGCCGCAACTGCTGAGAAGAATCTCTTCTAGAAGCCATACCCTCTAACGTAGCCAACGCAGTTAACATCTGAAACTTACGTTCTTCACTTATAGGCTCAGGCATACGCCGAGTAGTTTGAGCCGTTTGTATAGGTTCAGCACCCCGCTCAGTAGGTCTAGCAAACGGTTGCTCACCAGCTCGCATAACAGGAACAGGAGGTTCTTCCATTTGAGGCAACGGCACAACAGATTGAGCTTCACGTTGCTCTTTAACTTTACCATACTGTTGATTAGTAGCGGCTTGTATTTTTTGTCCTTTACCTTTACGTGGCATTACAACGCTCCTAATAGTTGACGCAACCCAGCAGCTCCGCCTTCAGTAGGAGGAGGAGAAGCCATAGCTTCTGCACCTGCACCGGCTTGAGCTATACCGGATTGCGCTTCAGGGGATGTAGGCGGAACCATAGTGGCTTGCCTTTCTTGTGCTTCACGCTGTACTTTTTCAACAGCGCCAGCAAGTTCTTCTTTATTAGTTTTAACAAGATCAATAATGCGAGCAATATCAGACGGTGGTATAGCCCCTGACGCTGCTTGCTGTTGCAAACCAGATAACAAACTTTGTTCTAACTGTTCAGCAGTAACGCTATCACGTTCTGCTTCAACATCTTCAACAAGAGGGTCTAGTTTCATAAACGATTCTTTTGACATTGTACCCATTCCCAGCCTTTGACCACCAGCAATAACAAGATTGTTAATGTCAGCCCCAGCTTGGCTATAAGATACCACGTTGTCATCCGTTGTGAAGTGTTTGTTTGGGACATAATCTACCTTGCCTTTAACTTTCCCCATAGAAATATAAAACGATTTAGACGTATTGCCAGCGTATTCTTTAGCCATAGCAATAGCTATTTTGTTTTCAGCTTCTAATGAACGAGCAAGTATTTTTTGTGACTCTTGCACAGCAAAGTCAACAACAGCAGATAACACAGCATCGCCACGGCGACCAGTACGAATGTTACTCGTAGATTCTCCACCAAATTCGGCAGGCACACCAGCAGTTAAACGCTGCGCTCTTTCTAAACGATCAATAGCAGGGTTAGTCATAAACCCTACGTTTAATTGCATGTCTCTTAAATCACCGCCACGAAGCACACCAACTTCACCAGTTAAACCATTCGCAGGATTAATAATGTTAGGTTGTTCACCAGCACGACCTACTAACCATGTATCAGGAAAAATACCTTTTTGCACAGCTATAACTTCTAACGCCATAAGCTTGGCTTGTTGCTGATACATTCCTAGTATGCCGTCAAACTGACCGTTAGGTTCATCTAACGAAATACGTTCCGCCATAACAACAGGGCAAATACCTGTAGGGTTTTGCACACGTTCTAACTCAGCTATAACAGGTTCAGCGTCACCAGAACCAATAGTATGTGCAGGATTACGCAACGCTACAAGCACATACTCTTCATGGTCAACATACTCAATAAGTTCAACAGCTTTATGCGTATCATACGGGGCATCAGCAACGCCAGCAAAACGCAACGCAGCATCAGGATAATGTCTACGTATCCAACCAAACGAACGCTCATAACCAAACACACAATCCGAAGGACTTATCCCATCAGAGCCACGCAAATTAGACGGATACGCAGTTAACGGGTCACGCACATGCCATGTAGGGCAACCCTTTTCCATATCAAACCGAATCTGCACAATCGTATTGTTGTAACCAATTAAATGCCTTGCACGTTTAGCAAGTTGCATATCTATACGAGAGTTTTGCCACCAACCAAACAACGCTTTACGACGAATCGCAGAAAACTTTTGTGCCTGCTTAGACGTTTCATCTTCAGGCGGACATATAATATCAGGAGTAACAGACGCTATACGCATAGCAGTTTGATCTAAACCTTGCGCTAACAAATTAGCAACAGAAGAAGCCTCAGTAGAATCTATTTCAGGCAACGGCACAATAACATCACCATTGTAATGGTCACGTATTAAACGCATTTTTTCTTTTACACCAGCATGGTTAGATGAACGGGTGTAGTACAGGTCTACAATTTCTTCTGCTGTTTTCATGTGTTAACTTTCTGTTACCCAAGAAGGTCGCCACAGTCTAAGCGGCTCAGACGGAGGCACGTATAATTTTTCAAGATTATGTTCTACGAACCATTGTGCCATCACACAGTCGTCAGTTCTAGACCCTGTGCCTTCTGGATTCCATTTTGTTACTTCATTAACTAATTTTAACGAATGCGGTCTAGCATTAGTACGTTGCTTACCAGCAAGCCTAATACGACCTAAACGATACAATGGTGCAAGCATTTGCACACCATACTTAGGGTCACCTTTATTTCTAGAATGCGTGTAATGCGGAATAAGCTCTACACCACGCAACGCAGACCACCGTCGGAAATGATCGTACTGCAAAATAAACTTTTGAGCAGCGTTAGCTTCAACTATCCAATGTGTAATTGGGTGACCTATTTCGTTACTTATTTGCCACCACTCTTCAGCTATACCAGTAAACCGTTGCGTGTCATGGTTCCAATCAAGAAACGACGGTGCATCCATTTTTTTTCTATACGACTCTAACAAATACCTGTACTCTGATTCAGGACAATACGCCCAACATTGCAACGCCCAAAAATTAGACGGTGACGGGTCAGCAGATGCTATAACCATAACTTCGCCAGCTAAATATTTTGGCACTTCCCACAAATCACGGTCTTCATCCCAACAACCAACGTATTGCACACCATTGTCACCAACACCGCCACTAATCCATAAAGGGTCTACTAGTACAGACGACGGGTCAGTGTCTTCTTGTTGGTACAGTATTTCGTAACGGTCAGGTGTTTGCGCTTTAATATGTCGTATACGTCGCCAAGGTAACCTACGAGGATATAACAAACAACCTTCAGGATACGCAACGTCACTAGGTTTATGTAAATGATTGCACCTGTCATCGTAGTGCGCTTTAAATTTAAGATGCGTATACTTACGTTCGCCTTCTGTATCTACTTTATTTTCATCAAGTTCTTCAACATCGTTTTCGTCATCTATTGGAGCAATCTTATCTAACGCATAGCGGTAAATATCGTCAGAAGCCATACGTTGTCCTTGCAATATAAGTAACCCAGCAGGCTCTAACCGTGTTTCGGCTACTTCATCCCACCACCGATACATGTCAGAACGAGACTCAGAGTTACGCATTTTGCGAGGGTCCCAAACGTCATCCCAAATAATAAGATCAAAACGACCACCTAAGAAACCAGAGTCCATACCAAACGCAGACCACGACGGTTCTTTCTGCGATAACGGCACATCACCTTGTTGCACTACAGTAAACGCTTCAGCACGCCAAATTTCTTTAGCGTCAGGCTTAAACTGCCCAAAGTCTTGTTGCATAGTACGTTCAGCGTCAACCGCTAAACCTAACTTAATGTCGTTTAGCTCAGCACGGGCAACATGCTCACGTTCAAACTCCGCTCTCAAACGCCGTGTATACCATTCAGCGAGACGTTGGGTTGAGGAACCGAGCATCCCTCTAATGGCTCTGTTACGAACCGTTGCCCATGCTGGCAGAACTTTAGCAAAAAAGGTAGATTTTCCACTTCCAGGTGGTGCATTAATAACACAATATTCTTCCAATGGTGTTTCAAATAGTTCAAATATTTTCTCTGTGGCTTCTATTTGCCACGGCTGCAAAATAATACCAAAGTAACGCAACGCAAATTTTTCAATATTATCCCAACACTCCTGAACTTCCGCATCTAGCTCCTCATACATAGGTATAGTAGATACACCCACACGTTCAGTTTGCTCTTTAGCGACAACATAGTTGCGTGTAGACACACGCCCAGACTCATTGTCCCTAGCTGAATGATAATTAACGCCAGCCTGTTTAGCAGCCTGATACATACTTAAACTGCGACGCAGCAATAAATACTCAGCCCACTTTTCTACAGGTGTAGCTTTACCAGACCCCATCTACCACTTAGTCTTATTAGCCCAATACGCAGCAGACATCTTGCCCTTAGAAATATTCTTAGCATGACGAGCCTTAAACGACTTACGCCTAGCTTTACCCTTAGCAGTCTTAGGATTCTTACCAGCACCAGACACACCCTGCTGACCAAAACGAATAGTCTTAATCTTATCACCTTCTTTAGCCACAACAACATGCGACTTTGTAGGATGCTTAGGAGTACGCTTAGGCTTATTAAACCCAGACACACCAGCCCTAGCCAAACGAGGATCTTTCTTCTTAGCCATTAACGCTTCTTCTTAGCAGGTTTCTTTTTAGCTGTCTTAGCAGCCTGCTTAAACGCTTTATTCGTAGGCGCACCCTTAGCGCCCTTCTTACGCATCTTCTCGCCAGAACCAGCTTTAATACGTTTACGTTTAGCATGTATATTAGCGTACAAACCCTTCTTCTTAGGCATTACATTCTTCTCTTCATTTTTCTTTTCGCTTTTCTTTTCTGAGGTTTAGCTTTTTTCTTAGGTTTCATAGCCTTACCATAACCATACGCCACAACAATCTCCTTTACTGACAACTCTCACAAATGTCAGGATTTTCTAAGCCACACTCTAGCAGCTCATCCTCAACATCATCAACTATTTCATCAAAATCTTCACAAAACACAAAAAACTCCCAACACCATGTTGTAACTAAATACCCGAAAGGGTATCCTAACCCATACCCAAAAACAAAAAGGGGATTGTGGACCCTTGACCAACCACAACACCGCCTGTAAGCAGCGCCCGACTAACCCTCGGTGAGTCACCCGTCAGAAGGGTAACGGTCCCCTGTGACAACGCAAACAGGAAATGAGCGCACAGGGGCGTAACGCACAGGACAAAGCGATTACAAGGTCAAAGCAACCCCAATGCTTGGGAGGTTCCCAAGGGAAACTACGCCTTAAAACAAAACAACCAAACACCAACAAACAAAACACCCAAACACACAAACAACTGAACCAACATAACCAGCAAACAGCTAATATATACTAGTGTAGGGGGGTGGCTCGGCAATCTGGTAGGTAAGCCTAACATTTTAGGTGAAGCAAACCAAACAAGAGGTGTTAGCTTAACGAACATGGGGTGTTAGGTGGTCTGATATTAAACCTTGGGTTGAGGGTTGAGATATTCGGGGTTTTAATGAGTGGCATTAGTTTATTTGTGTTAGGTGTGCTTAACATATTGGGTGTGTATATTTATGCAGTCGGGTGGATAAATATTAATTTGCTCTTGTTCGCAATATAACGCCCCTTACAGTTTCGTTTTTTTTTGGGCTACTGCAGTGCTAAAACCTTAAAAAAATCGCTTAGGTTGGATTCTCAAGGCGTACATATGTTCGCTTTTTTTACGAACGTATGTTCGCTTTTAGCCTGCCTTGCTTTATTTTTTAATCTGTGGTAGGAAAATCAGACCTTTTGTTATCTGTTTTATAGATAGCGGTATCTGTTTTAATTACCCTATATGACAACATATATGTCATATATCCGCTATAGTTACTTATGTACCCGATGAGGGGAAGCCACTCTAGCCAAATAATAGTTTGGAGATATAGAGGGAGCGAGCGGAATAGCCGAGAGGCACACTCAAGCGAGTGATAAGCGTTATCGCTGAAGGGCAGAAAAGCAAAAAAAGAAGATCATCGGGGAAAGTAGTTAGTAGTGTTAGGAACGGAGAGATAGCCGTTTGGTGGATAGGCACCCCAATTATGGAAGATGCACACACTAAGTAAGTATTGCTAATTATGGGAGGTCTAGCTATAGATAAAGGAATAGCACACTGACA
>Ga0115545_1000785_pt1 | contig 17011 bp, 15 predicted proteins | sample COGITO_mtgs_1003_FD_87188 | JGI IMG/M metagenome (GOLD analysis project Ga0115545, IMG submission 87188) | Pelagic marine microbial communities from North Sea - COGITO_mtgs_100330 | ecosystem: Environmental > Aquatic > Marine > Epipelagic | place: Germany:Helgoland, sampling site Kabeltonne...
AAGCGCCAACGGTTGCAGCTTTGCCAAGCGAAACTGCCGATGAAGTAGCGGCACCAGCAGCGGATCAGTAAGCGGTTAGTTCTGGCAAGGGACCAATGGCGAACGCAAAGCAATATCTGTTTCGCTTGCTTGCTCTGCCTGAGCGGAGGCGATTAGACCCGCCTCCAACATCTCGTCGATGACAAAATTGCGCCGTTCAATGGCACGATCCGCGTTACGTTCTGGATTGTACTGGCTCGGTGCCCTTGGCAATGCCGCCAGTAAAGCAGCATCTTCTAATGTGAGTTCATCAACAGACTTACCAAAATAAGCCATCGCCGCGTCTTCAACGCCAAAGCAGTTTAGGCCCAAATAGACCTTTTGCGCGTACCAATTCAGAAACTCATCCTTCGTCAGTGCAAGCGCTACTCGAACCTGAAACCACAGTCGTCCAAAAAGAAGTTCTAAGTTGATCCCCGTTTGCTTGGTATCGGTCATAGTCAACGAAAAATAGCTTAGCATTGAGGAGCGAAACAGAGAGCGCTCATAGATGTGTTTGTCTTCCGCGATAAAAATCGCTTGGCGGAGGATTACGGGTAACAATGCCGCACTCGCTTGATCCGCCTCATAGGACGTCTTGATCTCGACCCGCGATTGGGGCGTCATTTCTTGGGAAAAAGCAGCCCCAGCACAAAAAGTTGCCCCAAGAATGACGGCTCTAATGAAATGCATCGAATCAAATCCGTTCAAAGTTCACGGATTGACTACCACGGCACCTTAGCCCCGCTATAGTCGAAAAATCCGCCCGATTGGCTGGGGGTCAATGCGGCGATGACTGAGAGCAGGTTGCTCGCGGCCTCCTCGGGAGTGACGGTGGCATGTCTGCCCGCATATTTTGCTGTGAACTCTGTCGCGACAGTTCCGGGGTGCAAGGCCACGCAGATCGAACCCTTATGAGTGCGTGACAATTCAATCGCGGCCCCGTGAATGATCTGATTGAGCGCGGCCTTTGAGGCGCGGTAGCTGTGCCAACCGCCGATGCGGTTATCACCAATGGATCCTACACGGGCCGAGAGCACAGCCACTTTACCGCTGGTTCCAAGCAAACGCGGCACGTGATGCAGGATCAGCGCGGGCCCAATCGTATTGACCGCAAAGACTTGCGCCATGGCACTCGCATCAATCGCCGCGAGCGATTTTTCAGGCGTGCCGAGGATACCAATCGCCACGATGATCAGATCAAAATGCCCGTCCAAAGCGCCAAGTGCGCGATCCACCGATGCGGGATCGGTCACATCAAATCCATCGTCGCGCCGTGAAAGCGTTCTGACCTCGTGGCCCGCGCAGGCCGCAGCCAACGCAGCCCCAATTCCGCCCGAAGCGCCAATGATAAGTGTTTTTGTCATCTGTCAAATTATAGGTCGCACAGGACACTTGACCAGCCTTTCTCCTCTTTTGATCGCAAATACCCACGCGGTTTGGGGGCTGGCCCCCATAAACGGGGTTTTCATCGCGCGAATCCTCGGTATAGTCCGCGACATGAATACAAACGCACATATCATTTCAGGTGGCCCTTTGGGTCTGAACCTGCGTGCGTTGCTACTCCTTAGCTGCCTCTGAGCGTGCCATGTCGGTGCGACCGCTCAGAGGAGATACGCACCACCAATAGCTAAGGCCAACAAGGAATACCCAAAATGACTGATAACGTGTTGATTTTCGACACCACGCTGCGCGATGGTGAGCAATCCCCCGGTGCGACCATGACCCACTCCGAAAAGCTTGAGATTGCCGAGCTTTTGGACGAAATGGGCGTCGATATTATCGAGGCTGGCTTCCCGATTGCATCTGAGGGCGATTTTAAGGCCGTGTCCGAGATCGCGCGCCTGTCCAAAGGCGCCACGATCTGCGGTCTTGCCCGTGCGAACTACAAAGACATCGACCGTTGCTGGGAGGCTGTGAAGCACGCGAAATCGCCGCGCATTCATACCTTCATCGGTACCTCCGAATTGCACCGCGCGATCCCGAACCTGACGATGGACGAGATGGCCGAGCGTATTCACGACACGGTTACGCATGCACGCAACCTTTGCGACAACGTCCAGTGGTCACCGATGGATGCGACACGGACCGAATGGGATTACCTCTGCCGCGTTGTCGAGATTGCGATCAAAGCAGGTGCGACCACGATCAACATTCCTGACACGGTTGGCTATACCGCCCCTGTCGAGAGTGCGGACCTGATCCGCCGTTTGATTGCCAATGTGCCTGGTGCGGATGATGTGATCTTTGCGACCCACTGCCACAACGACCTTGGCATGGCGACGGCGAACTCGCTGGCCGCTGTCGAGGGCGGTGCGCGGCAGATCGAATGCACGATCAACGGGCTTGGCGAACGTGCGGGCAACACTGCGCTGGAAGAGGTCGTGATGGCCCTGAAGGTACGCCACGATATCATGCCGTATACGACCCGCATTGATACGACCAAGATCATGAACATCTCGCGCCGTGTGGCGACAGTTTCTGGTTTTGCCGTACAGTTCAACAAGGCGATTGTAGGCAAGAATGCGTTCGCGCATGAGAGCGGTATTCACCAAGACGGGATGCTCAAGAACAAAGATACCTTCGAGATCATGCGCCCTGAAAGCGTCGGTCTTGCGGGCACGTCTCTGCCGCTGGGCAAGCATTCGGGTCGTGCTGCGTTGCGCGCGAAACTGACCGAGCTTGGTTACGATATGGCCGACAATCAACTGGCTGATGTCTTTGTCCGGTTCAAGGAATTGGCCGACCGTAAAAAGGAAGTTTACGACGACGATCTGATCGCGATCATTCGCCAGAATGAAGGTGAAGAGGACCGCGTGAAGCTGAAATCCTTGCGCGTTGTTTGCGGGACTGAGGGACCGCAAACCGCGGATTTGACGCTTACCATTGATGGTAAAGAAGCGAGCACACATGCGACGGGTGACGGCCCTGTCGATGCGGCATTTAACGCCGTGAAGGCGTTGGTGGAACACTCTGCGCGTCTGCAACTTTACCAAGTGAGTGCCGTCACTGAAGGCACGGATGCGCAGGCAACTGTGTCTGTCCGCATGGAAGAAGAAGGCCGCATCGCGACGGGTCAATCAGCCGATACCGACACAGTTGTGGCCTCGGTGAAGGCCTATATCAACGCATTGAACCGCTTGATGGTACGCCGTGAGCAAAGCCAAGTTGGATACGATACCAAGGGCGTTTCCTACAAGGATAGCTGATAATTTCGAAGGGCGGCGGTAAAACGCCGCCCTTCACTTTTACAACATGATTTGATCTGTTGAGCGCCAGATTTTGCCAATAGTTGATTTTTTCGAACATTTTTCTGACTTTTGAGCGCAGCCGAATTCCGCGTTGTCCACGCGTCCGACACCCCTTCTCAGAATTGCCTCTTTCGCCCCACGAAACCCATGCCTATAAGGCCAATGGGTTGCGACGGGGGAGTCGCGACGGTTATTTTTACTATTCGCAAGGATTTGCTGCACCATGGCGATTTTCGGAAGCTTGTTCTCGTCTGACATGGCGATTGACCTCGGGACGGCGAACACGCTGATCTATGTTCGCGGAAAGGGCATCGTTTTGTCCGAGCCGTCGGTTGTCGCCTACCACATCAAAGACGGTGTGAAAAAGGTTCTCGCCGTGGGCGAAGACGCCAAGCTGATGCTGGGCCGGACACCTGGATCAATCCAAGCTATTCGCCCGATGCGTGACGGTGTGATTGCCGACTTTGACACAGCCGAAGAGATGATCAAACACTTCATCCGCAAGGTCGCAAAGCGGTCCACGTTCTCTAAGCCAAAGATTATCGTCTGTGTTCCACATGGCGCGACACCTGTCGAAAAACGTGCGATCCGTCAGTCGGTACTATCCGCTGGTGCGCGTCGCGCGGGCCTGATTGCAGAGCCGATTGCTGCCGCTATCGGGGCTGGCATGCCGATCACCGATCCCACCGGTAACATGGTTGTGGACATCGGTGGTGGTACGACTGAGGTCGCGGTTCTGTCGCTTGGCGATATCGTTTACGCCCGTTCCGTGCGCGTCGGCGGTGACCGTATGGATGAGGCGATTATCAACTATTTGCGCCGCCAGCATAACCTGTTGATTGGTGAATCTACAGCAGAGCGGATCAAGACATCTATCGGTACCGCACGCATGCCCGACGATGGCCGTGGCCAGTCGATGCATATCCGTGGCCGTGACCTGCTCAATGGCGTTCCAAAAGAGACCGAAATTTCTCAGGCACAAGTCGCCGAAGCCTTGGCCGAACCCGTGCAGCAGATTTGCGAAGCTGTTATGACAGCGCTGGAAGCAACGCCGCCAGATTTGGCCGCAGATATTGTTGACCGCGGCGTGATGCTGACAGGTGGCGGCGCCTTGCTCGGCCAGCTTGATCTGGCTCTGCGCGAGCAGACGGGCCTTGCTATTTCGGTCGCAGACGAGAGCCTGAATTGCGTGGCTTTGGGCACAGGCAAGGCGCTTGAGTACGAAAAGCAACTGCGCCACGTCATCGACTACGATAGCTAAGCGAAGGGGCCTTACTTGGCCAAAGACCGCAAATCCGAAGACTATTTCGGCCCGATCCGCAGATTGCTGGTCGGGCTGATCGTCTTTGCGCTCTTGGGTGTTTTCCTGATCTGGCGCATTGATAGCCCTCGGGTGGAACGGTTCCGCGCCGCTGTTATCGACCGCGTTGTGCCGTCGTTTGAATGGGCGATGGCCCCCGTGACGGGCGTTGCGAACCTTGTCAGCGATTTTCAGTCCTACCAACAGCTTGCAGCCCAGAACAACGACCTGCGCCGCGAATTGCAGCAGATGAAAGCGTGGAAAGAGGCCGCCTTGCAGCTTGAGCAAGAGAACGCCAAGCTTTTGGACCTCAACAACGTGCGCCTTGATCCAAAGTTTACCTATGTGACGGGCGTTGTTTTGACCGATAGCGGCTCTCCGTTTCGGCAATCTGTGTTGCTAAATGTCGGCGCGCGTGACGGGATTATTGATGGCTGGCCGACGATGGATGGCATCGGGCTTGTGGGTCGTATTTCGGGTGTCGGGCAACGCACGTCTCGGGTGATTTTGCTGAGCGATACATCAAGCCGCATTCCTGTAACGATCCAACCTTCGGGCCAAAAAGCGATCCTGACAGGAGATAACACGTTGAACCCGCCGATTGAGTTTTTGGAAAACCCTGATGTCGTCAGACCAGGTGACCGCGTTGTATCCTCGGGTGACGGGGGCGTTTTCCCTGCGGATTTGCTCGTCGGCCAAGTGGCCCTTGGGTCTGATCGCCGCCTGCGCGTGCGCCTGTCTGCCGATTACGAGCGGCTTGAATTCTTGCGCGTTTTGCGTGCCCGCGCCCATGAGGTTATCACTGATCCAGGTGGGCTTTTGGCCCCTGCGACCTTGCCTGCGCTGCCAGTCGCGGAACCAGATGTCGCGGTGGAGCCCGCCGATGGCTGAGACGCCAACAACCCGCATTTGGCTTGGCAGATCCATATTTTTGGCAATCGCCACTGTTCTGGTCTTTGCCCAGCTTTTGCCTTTGGACACCCGCCCGCATATTTGGGCAGCACCTGATTGGTTGCTTGCGGCCACTTTGGTCTGGGTGTCTCGTCGGCCTGAGTATTCGCCGATTCTTGTTATTGCTTTGGTGTTTTTCTTGGCTGATTTGCTTTTCCAACGGCCTCCGGGGCTGTGGTCTGGGTTGGTTGTGATTCTGACGGAAATCATCCGCACCCGTGCCAAAGGTATCCGCAACATGCCGTTTGCGCTTGAGTGGGGGTCCGTGGCGCTGGGAATTTTGGCGATTACTTTGGTAAATCGCGCTGTTCTCATGGTTGTGATGTCAGATCAGGCACCATTGGGTCTAACCTTGATCCAAATGGTCATGACAATCATATTCTTCCCATTGGTTGTGGTGGTCGCGCATTTTCTATTTGGCGTCAGCCGCCCAGCTTTGGGGCAAGTCGATAACCGAGGACACCGCCTGTGAAACGTAACGCACGAGACAACGAAGACAGCGCCCGCCGCATTAGCAGGCGCGCACTTGTGATTGGTGCCGCGCAACTCGGTGTTGTTGGCGCATTGGGGTTTCGGATGCAATCGATGCAAATCGAGCAAGCCGACCAGTTCCGCCTGCTTGCCGAAGAGAACCGCATCAACATTCGTTTGCTGCCGCCTGCGCGTGGGTTGATCTTTGATCTCAACGGGTTGCCGATTGCTGCGAATGAACAGAATTACCGCGTTGTAATGGTGCGCGAAGATGCGGGCGACGTGGGCGAGGTGTTGGAACGCTTGACCAAAATCGTACAAATTGATCCAGAAAACCTTGCGCGGGCGATGGAAGAGATGATGCGCAGATCGCCTTTTGTCCCTGTTACAATTGCAGACCGATTGACGTGGGATGATGTGGCGCGGGTCAATATCAACGCCCCCGCCCTGCCCGGCATCACCGCCGAAGTTGGCCTGAGCCGCGCTTATCCATGGGGCGCTGATTTGGGCCATGTTGTTGGCTACGTCGGCCCTGTGTCTGACTACGACCTCAGCCGCATTGACAACCAAGACCCGCTTTTACAGATCCCCAAATTCCAGATCGGCAAGACGGGTGCCGAGAACAAGCTTGAACATGAATTGCGCGGCTCTGCTGGCACCAAGCGGATTGAGGTTAACGCCATTGGCCGCGTGATGCGCGAACTTGACCGCAAAGAGGGCACGTCAGGCGCGGATGTCCAATTGACGATTGATGCGCGATTGCAGTCATATGTGCAGGCACGACTAGAGGGCGAATCCGCGGGCGCGGTTGTGATCGATCTTGAGAATGGCGATTTGCGTGCTGTGGCCTCTGCCCCGACATTTGATCCCAACCTGTTTGTGCGCGGTATTTCCACCAAAAACTGGCGCGATCTCAACGAGAACATTTACCGCCCACTCGCGGCGAAAGCTGTGCAAGGCACCTACCCTCCGGGATCGACGTTTAAGATGGTCACCGCTTTGGCCGCCCTTGAGGATGGCAAAGTTACCGCAGAAGAAACCATCCACTGTAAAGGTTGGGTCGAGGTTTACGGCACCCGCTTTCACTGTTGGAAACGCGCGGGCCACGGTAATATCAACCTGCACGAAAGCCTGAAACAATCCTGCGACTGTTATTACTATGAGATTGGCCAACGCGTCGGCATCGACAAAATCGCCGAGATGGCCCGCAAGCTGGGCTTGGGCGTGCGTCATGATTTGCCGCTGTCGGCCGTGGCCGAGGGCCTGACCCCCGACAAGGCGTGGAAGAAAGACGTGCGGGGCGAAGATTGGCGCATCGGCGATACCGTCAACGCGTCCATTGGTCAGGGTTATGTTCTGTCCTCCCCGTTACAGCTCGCGGTTATGACGGCGCGCATTGCGACGGGCCGCGAGATTACCCCCCGCCTTGTGCGCGCCATTGACGGGGTTGAACAACCCAGCGGGCGTGGTGAAAACCAAGGCATCAACGAAAACAACCTACGCCGCATCCGCGAGTCGATGTCGGACGTGATCAATAGTTCACGCGGCACTACTTACGGGTCGCGGATCACAGAAGTGGCGATGAAAATGGCCGGTAAAACAGGCACCAGCCAAGTCCGCCGTATCACAGCCGAAGAACGCGCGAAGGGTGTCACAAGCAACGCCGATTTGCCGTGGGAACGCCGTGACCACGCGCTCTTCGTGAGCTTTGCGCCTGTCGACAACCCGCGCTTTGCCGTGGCCATGATTGTGGAACATGGCGGTGGTGGCTCTGCTGCTGCGGCCCCAATTGCCCGCGACATCATGCTGCAAGCGCTCTATGACGGCGAGCCGCCGCTAAGCGCCTACCCGTCAAATGTGCGCGGCAAAATCCAAGAGCAGCAACGCAAAATCCGCGAACGCATCCCACCAGGATCACATGGGTTGGAGCGCGCGTAAGCTATGAGTTATCTTGAATATAACACCAAATACGTGCCCACGGGGTTTCGCAAGCTTTTGTACCTCAACTGGCCTATTATCATTCTGCTGACGGCTGTGTCCTGTGCTGGGTTTGTGATGCTTTATTCCGTTGCGGGGGGCTCTGTTGACCCGTGGATGGCGCCCCAAGTCAAACGCTTTGGCGCAGGTATGGTGCTGATGATTGGTGTGGCGATGGTGCCCATCTGGTTCTGGCGCAACGTCTCGGTTGTGGCGTTTGGAGGATCCCTGCTGTTGCTGGTCGCGGTTGAATTGTTTGGTGAGGTCGGCATGGGTGCCCAGCGCTGGATCGACCTTGGGTTCATGCGCTTGCAGCCTTCTGAGCTGACAAAAATTACCCTCGTCATGGTGCTTGCTGCCTATTACGACTGGCTGCCGACAAACAAAACATCCCACCCGATCTGGGTGATTATCCCTGTAATTATTATCCTTGTGCCAACGGCGCTTGTGCTCGGTCAACCTGACCTTGGCACCGCGATTTTGCTGTTGTTTGGTGGGGCCACGATCATGTTTGCCGCAGGCGTACATTGGGCCTATTTCGGCACGGTATTCGCTGCTGGCATCGGCACGATTGTCGCCGTATTCAAGAGCCGCGGCACAACCTGGCAGTTGTTGAAAGACTACCAGTACCGCCGGATTGATACGTTTTTGGACCCTTCCAATGATCCGCTTGGTGCGGGCTATCACATCACGCAGGCGAAGATCGCCTTTGGCTCTGGCGGCTGGACGGGGCGCGGTTTTATGCAAGGCACCCAGTCGCGCCTTAACTTTTTGCCCGAAAAACATACCGACTTTATTTTTACCACCTTGGCCGAAGAGTTCGGCTTTGTTGGCGCATTTGCCCTGCTGATGCTTTACGTGTTGATCATCGTTTTCTGTTTCGCCTCTGCGATGTCGAATAAGGATCGCTATGCGTCCTTGATGACCTTGGGCATTGCGATGACGTTCTTTTTGTTCTTTGCTGTGAACATGGCGATGGTTACGGGACTGGCCCCCGTTGTGGGTGTGCCGTTGCCGCTTGTCAGTTACGGCGGATCTGCGATGCTTGTGCTTTTGGTGGCTTTTGGCTTGATCCAAAGCGCCCATGTTCATAGGCCACGCTAATGCTAAAAGTTCTATTTTCCGCTAAACCCGCCGCTTGGGACGAGTATGAAACGCCGCTGACCCGCGCGTTTGAGGCCGCTGGCTTGCAGGTCGATTTGGCCCGTGATCATGCCCCCTCGGACGTCGATTACATCGTCTTTGCCCCCAATGGTCCCGTCACAGATTTCACGCCTTATGTGAAGACCAAGGCGGTGATGAGCCTTTGGGCAGGGGTGGAAACGGTCGTGGGCAATCATACCCTGACGCAGCCATTGGCCCGCATGGTCGATCACGGCTTGACGCGCGGCATGGTCGAATGGGTCGTGGGCCATACGATGCGCCACCACCTTGGCATGGATACACATATTCTGGGGCAAGATGGCGTGTGGCGCTTAGATTATCCGCCGCTGGCTGAGGCGCGCGCCGTCACGATCTTGGGGCTTGGTGCGTTGGGAGAAGCTTGCGGTCAGGCGCTGAACACCTTGGGCTTTCCCGTCACGGGTTGGTCGCGCAATCCCAAAGACGTGAGCGGGATCAAATGCTTGCACGGCGAAGCTGGACTGACCGAGGCGTTGACGGGTGCCCAAGTTGTGATCCTCTTGCTGCCCTCAACGCCCGCCACAGAGAACACGCTCAACGCGGACCGCCTCGCGCTTTTGGCAAAGGGTGCGTTTATCATCAATCCTGGGCGTGGGCCTTTGATCGACGATGATGCTTTGCTTGCCGCCTTGGATAACGACCAGATCGGGCACGCCACATTGGATGTGTTCCGTGTTGAACCTTTGCCGACCGATCACCCTTATTGGGCGCATCCAAAAGTGACAGTGACCCCGCATATCGCCTCGACCACCCGCCCTGACACGGCCGTGCAAATCATCGCGCAAAACATCAAGCGCGGCGAGGGTGGCCTGCCATTCCTGCACCTCGTGGACCGCAACGCAGGTTACTGACCCGCCTCGCTTTGTTCGAAATACTCCCGCCGGAGGCTACTTCAGTTTCGGCGGGCGGTTCGGGTCCATACCGGGCGCAGAGGGTGCCTGCGGGTCGTGCAACGCAGGCAGATCAAAGCGCAGTCCGACCTTGGCCAGGTGCGCTGCAAGCGGATCAGAGCCACGTGCAAACATCACATCCATCGTGCCAGCTTCAATGCCTGAGAACGTCAGTGCCTCACCCGCCGCCCGCGCAAGTGCATCCTGCGCACCGGGAACGGCGTCAATGAACACAAGAACATGGCCGCGTGAATTGTCGTCGTATTTCGCAGCGGCAAGGTAGGCGATATTCGCCAATCCAGCGGCAATCGCGAGCTTGCGATCAAGGCCTGTCACCACGGCTTCTGGGAGGCCCTTGGGCGCGGAAACTTCCGAGAGCCGCGCCTCTGTTTCATCAGGCTTGTTGTCGAGCGTGGCGTTCAGCCATTCGACCGCCTCGGCAGGGATCAGCATCGCAGAAGGCGCCACTTCGAGGTTCAGCGCAAAACCGATGCCTTGGCCCGCAACCATGTTACACAGCACGCGCCCTGACAGCCCCGCATAGGGCGCTTCACGGCCCACGAATTGCGCAAGCCGTTCTTCGCGATCAAAGATCAGCACAAAGTTTTGGTCTTCGATTTCAAAGAGTTCGGGTTCGACCTTGTCGCCCTCGGCCTCGGCCCCCAGCAGCATAAACAACTCGGTGTCAGCCAGCCGCTCATAGAATTGCAGCCGCTTGGCGTCATTCTCGGGGTCAGCGTCCATAGCGGCGTGGGCGATATCAAGGTCGGTCATGTCAATGCGTCTTTCACAGCGGCCCGCAATGCAGGCAAAAGGTCGGTTTCAAACCACGGGTTTTTCTTAAGCCATCCGGTATTGCGCCACGACGGATGTGGCAAGGGGAAGACACGCGGCGCGTGGTCGCGCCAGCTCTCTACGCGGGCGTTTACGGTTGATTTATCCGCCAAATGCCAATTCTGGGCGTGTCCCCCGATCAGCAATGTCAAAGGCATCTCGCCCAGTTCATCCATCACCTGCGCGCGCCACGTCTTTGCGCAGATCGCAGGTGGCGCAAGATCGTGGCCCTTGTCGTTATATCCCGGAAAACAGAACGCCATCGGCACAATCGCGATGCGGCTTTGGTCGTAGAACACATCGTCCCCCACCCCCATCCAATCGCGCAAACGGTCCCCCGACGGATCAGTAAAAGGCCGCCCGCTTTCATGCACCCGTAAACCGGGTGCTTGGCCTGCAATCAGAATTCGCGCACCTTTGGCAAACCATGGCACTGGACGCGGCGCATGACCCGTCGCGGTTGTTGCAAAACGCGCGGCACAAATCATGCAAGCTTTGATGTTTGCGTGTAAAGTCATCACAAAAGCCTAGACCATCACCCGCGAACTTGAAGCCCCAAAGGCTTTGTCTTACCCAATGTACAAAAAATAGTAAGGAGACTAGAGATGTATCGGGTCTGGAACTTCGTCACGAACTACTCATTGCTGCTGATTGCTGGCGCTTTGATCGCGCTGGTTTGGGCTAATACCCACCCCGAAAGCTATCATCATCTCGTTCACTTCACGCTGATCGATCACTTCTTTATCGGTCATGCCCACTATGATGCGGCGGGTCAGGTCGCGTATCGCACGCTGACGCTGCATTATCTGGTCAACGACGTGCTTATGGCGTTCTTCTTTGCAATTGCGGCAAAGGAAGTCTGGGAAGCGGTTATTCTTGAGAATGGTTCCCTGCGGGGCAAAAAGGCGGCGACACCACTGGTTGCGACGCTTGGCGGGATGCTGGGGCCAATCACCGTGTACCTCGGGATTGCTTATTTTCTTGGCTCTGACACCTATGATGCGGTCGCCAAAGGGTGGGCTATTCCAACGGCTACCGACATTGCGTTCAGTTATCTTGTGGGGCGCATGGTGTTCGGCGCAGGTCACCCTGCGGTGCGGTTCCTGCTACTGTTGGCGATTGCAGATGATGCGGCTGGCCTGATCATCCTTGCGGTTTTCTATCCATCTGGTGAATTGGCCCCGATTTGGCTTTTGCTGTCGGTGGTGGCTGCGGTGGGTGTTTACCTGCTTGCAAACCGCCTGCCCCAGTATCTGGATCGTGGCAACCAAGTCCGCCCGAATTCCACATGGGTGCGTAACAAGCTGTCGTTCTGGCCCTACCTCATCGCGGCTTGCCTAAGCTGGTACGGCTTTCAAGAGGCTGGTATTCACCCCGCACTTGGCCTTTTGCCGATTGTGCCCACGATTCCCCATGCGGACCGTGCGTTTGGTTTCTTTGCGGAGGCTGAACAGTATTTGACCGACTTGCTTAACCATATTGAGCATCTGCTGAAGCACCCCGTGGAGATCATTCTGTTCTTCTTTGGCTTGCTCAATGCGGGCGTGGAATTCTCGTCCATTGGTTCGCCCACATGGCTTGTTCTGGCGGGTCTGTTGATTGGTAAACCTGCGGGTATTTTGCTGTTTGGTTGGATTGCGGCGCGCCCGATGGGCCTGGGCCTACCAGCGGGCATGCGGGTTATCGACCTTCTGGTTGTCGGCTGCGTGGCAGCGATTGGTTTCACCGTGTCGCTGTTCATCGCCTCCGTTGCCTTTGATAGCGCCATGATGCTTGGCGACATCCACGTGCAAGAGGCCGCCAAGATGGGTGCGCTGTTCAGCTTTGTTGCGGCGATCATCTCAATTACGGCTGGCAAACTGACCAAGGTGCAAAAACAACCTTAATAAAATGATCAACGGGCGGTGAAAATCCGCCCGTTTTTCGTTTCCGCCTATTTTTCGCCACATGTATCCGCCATAATCACATAAACGGGAGACCTCTTGTGAGAGGGTGTTAACCTATTGCCGTCATCAATGACGGTGCCCATATAAGGGCGAGAGCAGGTGTGAATGTTAGAGTTTGATGGCGTCAGCAAGTCCTTTTGGACCGGAACCCAGCGCAAGGTGATCCTTGATCGCGCGTCTTTTCGCGTGGAATTGGGGAATTCGCTAGGCATTCTCGCACCAAACGGCACTGGCAAAACCACCCTGATCAACATGATGGCTGGCTTGGAAAAGCCTGATGAAGGGCACATCCACCGTGGGTGCCGCATCTCGTTTCCGCTTGGCTTTATGGGCGGGGTTGTGAACCGCCACACTGCTATGGAAAACTGTCGCTATATTGCGCGGCTTTATGGCCTTGATCCCGACTATGTTGAGGCCTTCTGCCGTTGGCTTTGCGACATCAAAGAATACTTCGATATGCCCATCGGCACCTATAGCCAAGGGATGCGCGCGCGGTTTACATTCTCGCTCTTGCTGGCACTGGACTTCGATATCTACCTGATCGACGAGGGCATGCCGAGCACAACCGACGCCGAGTTTAACCGTAAAGCAGGCGAAATCCTGCGTGAACGGCTCGAAAATACCACAGTGATCATCGTATCGCACCAAGCGGCGACGCTTGAGAGGTTCGCGAAGTCCGCAGCCGTGCTAAAAGATGGTCAAATCCATATGTTTGAAACCTTGGAAGAAGCGAAACAGTTGTATGACTACGAAACCCAAGGCTAAGAAATTCCGCATTCGCCGCGATGCGCCACTTGGCCAGTCGCCGCAGGAAAAGCCACAAGCAGCAGCCCTGCCACCGCCGCCTGCCGCGCGTTCGGGTCAGGTCGAGTCTGCGAAATCAGCCGCCGCCGAGACCGCGCTTGACGCGATCCGCCGCGAGGGTTTGACAGGTCGGCAATTGCGGATGGCGCGCCGCGTCGCCCAAAAGCAGGGCATCGCCGCGACCTCTGATTTCGACGCGGTTCTCCAACTGCGCCAAGTGGGCGTCGATCCGTTTCAGCGCAACACCATCCTTGAACTTGTGGCCCCTGACGGCAAAACAGACGCAGCCCAAGCAGCACCACAAGCAGGTGCACCAACCAAAGAGTTGGGCCGCATCCAATTACCCCAGACAGTTCCGCAAGACGGCGCGAACCTGCCGTCGACGGAACGGGCCAACCCCGCCGCAGACCGCAGCCGTGATATTTTCAAAATTCAGCGCGACATCGCAAAACGCCGTCGCCGCAAACTCGCTCTTCTACTCACGCGGCTTAGCTTCTTTGTTTTCATACCGACTATCATCGTTGGCTATTACTTTATGTTCATGGCGACACCGATGTTTGCCACAAACTCTGAATTCGTGATCCAACAGGCCGATTCCACGGGCAGTAGCGCGGGCGGTTTGGGCGGCATGTTCCAAGGGACGGGGATGGCCACGCAACAAGACAGTATTACCGTGCAGTCTTATCTTGCATCGCGCGCAGCGCTTGTACGGCTTGACGAAGACCATGGCTTCCGCGCCCATTTTAGCGCCCCAGAAATCGATTCCGTGCAGCGCCTTACTCCGGACGCCACGAACGAGGCCCTCTTTGAGCTTTACCAAAAGCGCGTTAAAATTAGCTATGACCCGACTGAAGGCATCTTGCGGATGGAGGTCATCGCGGCCACGCCTGAGGCGAGCCAAGAATTCTCGGAATCCCTAATCGAATACGCCGAAGAACAAGTTGACCAACTGACCCGCCGTTTGCGTGAAGACCAAATGGCAGGTGCCCTCGCATCTTATCAAAGTGCCGAAACACGGCGGTCTGAAGCTTTGGCCGAATGGCTCAAAATTCAGGAATCGACCGATATTATTGACCCTGCCGCGACCACAGGGGCCATCATTTCGCAAGTTTCCGCACTGGAAAGCCAACGCCAGCAACTCCAACTAAGCCTTGCAGGGAAGCTGAGCGTTTCTCGCCCCAATCAGGCACAGGTTGACGGACTTCGCGCCCAAATCACCAATCTGGACACACTCATCAATGATCTTCGCAGTCAGATGACCTCGACCTCCGATGGCGGAAACTCGATTGCATCCGACAATACACGACTGCGTTTGGCAGAAGAAAACTACAACTTCCAAACGGTCCTAGTGCAACAGGCCCTTGCCCAAATGGAAGCAACCCAGATCGAAGCAAACCGCCAAGTACGCTATCTTTCCATGGGCGTTGAGCCCGTAGCCCCCGACGAGGCGACCTATCCACGGGCGTTTGAAAATACGATGCTTGCCTTCCTGATCTTCTCGGGCATTTATCTGATGATCTCGCTCACATCTTCCATCCTTCGCGAACAGGTAACAGCCTAATGTATGACGTCCAAATCGGTGACCTGACGGTCAGCAACGACCGCCCCTTGCTCGTCATTGCAGGCCCCTGCCAACTCGAAAGCCTTGACCACGCGCAAATGATCGCGGGCCAGATGGCCGAGAACTGCAAGGCCGCGGGCGCACAATTCGTGTTCAAAGGCAGCTTTGACAAAGCAAACCGGACGTCGCTTACGGGTAAGCGCGGCCTTGGCATTGATGCGGGCCTGAAGGTCATGCAGGCTGTCAAAGAGGCGACTGGATGCCCTGTGCTAACCGACATCCACTCTGCCGATCAATGCGCAGATGTGGCGGCTGTCTGTGACATCATGCAAATCCCCGCGTTTCTGTGCCGTCAAACCGATCTGCTGATTGCAGCGGGCGAAACTGGTGCCGTGATCAATGTCAAAAAGGGTCAGTTTTTGGCGCCTTGGGACATGCCCAATGTTGTGTCCAAGATCGAAAGCACTGGAAATAAGCGGATTATGCTGACCGAGCGCGGCACTTCGTTTGGCTACAACACCCTTGTTGCCGACATGCGCGGCCTGCCGACGATGGCAAAGACTGGCTATCCCGTTGTCATGGATGCGACGCATTCTGTGCAGCAACCTGGTGGTCAGGGCGGGTCTTCTGGTGGACAGCGCGAGTTCGCCCCTGTGATGGCCCGTGCGGCCGTGTCCTTGGGAATCGCGGCCGTGTTCATCGAAACCCACGAAGCGCCCGATACGGCACCGTCAGATGGCCCCAATATGATTCCTCTGGATCAAATGGGTGCGCTGGTCAAAAGCCTGATGGCATTCGACGCGCTGGCGAAGGCTGATCCACTTCGGGTTTAACCCTTTGTTTTTGCCTGAGACAACAAAAGCAAAATGAATACCACTTTTTCCCATTTCGGGGCTTGAACAGCCCGCCCCTTCATCGTATCCAACGCCTCGCTGATGGGGTGTAGCCAAGCGGTAAGGCAACGCTTTTTGGTAGCGTGTACCGTAGGTTCGAATCCTACCACCCCAGCCAGCGATCCTCTGACATTGTGACTAATACTCTTGACCCCAGGCCGGTCGAGAAGTGCCCCGATTTATGCCCCGGGTGTCGCGGGTGCTGGGGGTGTTGCAATTGCCCCGCCAGAGGGCCTTGGCCACAGGTCTAGAGAAAGCGGTGGTCCAACCTGAATACCTTTCCCCTGGGATCTAGAGTATTTGGGGTAAGGTGCGGGGAGGAAGGGTCTTAGTATAGAACTCACCCTCTAGAGATAGGGATAAGTAATGAAGGAGGCGGGCCAGGAAGTGCAGCACCACCCAGCCCCTCCTGTTCCCCAAATCCTACTCTAGAGAACGACAATAAGCGACACGTTCAGCAAACAACCGTTGGCGAGCCTGATACTGCGGGCAAGGGTCGATGTGCCTCATTCGCACGTAGTCAGCAACTAGCTCAGGATCGTTTGCCCGGACCTCGTCAAGGCCCTGATAATTGTTGGAGACGGAGATCGGGTGACCCACTACCTCTTCTGATATTCCAGACATGAAGCCTTTTAAAAGCTGACCATGAGAATAATCGACAATGAAACTATCATGGACGCAGAGGACAGGAATTCCCCTAATCGTCATGCCATTAATCACGTGAAAAGCTATCTCACTGTCTGTTTTCATCAACCGGATCCCCTGATCAGAGCATAAGTCCTCCTTGAGGTGGGGGAACTTCTTAATGAACGCATCCAGCACTCGAAGGAGTTCCACATTCTTCATTGAACGGGCAACAGAACCAATAGGGCTAGTCTGGCGAAATGCCTGACAAGCAGCATTCCGATCCGTTGCGTTAATTGCCATCAAGAC
>Ga0115545_1000786_pt1 | contig 17009 bp, 27 predicted proteins | sample COGITO_mtgs_1003_FD_87188 | JGI IMG/M metagenome (GOLD analysis project Ga0115545, IMG submission 87188) | Pelagic marine microbial communities from North Sea - COGITO_mtgs_100330 | ecosystem: Environmental > Aquatic > Marine > Epipelagic | place: Germany:Helgoland, sampling site Kabeltonne...
ACTACTTGTTGAAAATGTCTAGGTGTTGGACAATTTCTTGATTGTCTTAGTACTTTATTTTTATTCTCCCTAGATAATAGTTTAGTTTCATTAATAATTTCGTTATAACTTTTTATTCCTTTTTGTTTAGACATATACTCTAAGACAGGTCTTAGCCACAAAACGTTTCTATTCTTCTTCGCCATCATCCCACGCTTCTATTTTTGTTTGTACTCCTTTTATTAAATCATGTCCACAAGAAGGGCATTCATCACTTTGGTCAAGGTTTGCTAGTTTTGGTCTCATCACTTGCTCTTGGCATTCACTACAAGTAAGGGTTTGTAATTTACCCGAATCATCTAAAAACGCATAAACTAGATGATGTAACTTCATCATATCTTTTGCTACTGCGTTACCAAACGCATGAAACTCTTCTTCTATCTTATTAACTCTACCTGTTATTTGTGCATCACTCTTTCTCGACATATTATTACATACTCCATTACGATTATAAAGGTTATTATAACCAATTTAAGTTATTAATACCTCTTAAAGCATTATCTAAAGGTTGCATATCCCATTTCATCATTTCATAATATGGTTGTACCTTTTTAATAATGAATCTTTCTACTAGGTTTGTATAACCTATATCATATAAACCTTCTATATCAGAAGGGTCATCAAACGCTATATATTTACCGTTATTATCTATAGTTACTTTGAAATAAGAACCCGACTTGTATCCTTTACCTAAGTATTCGTTAGCCCATGCCGCACCCGCACTTGGGCCGGATAGTACTTTGTAGTCACTAAGGTTTCTATCTAGTTTACCTTTCATACATAAATCATTAGGGTCTGCTTCTTTATTAATTACTTTTAAGATAACATTACTTAACTTATCAGTTATTATTTTTTCTCCATCAGCAGACAAAATACCACCAATAACATCTTCCATACATTGTTTCATAACTTGTGGCATTCTAGATTGTTTCATCTCTATACCCTTAACGTATAATTTATGGTCATGATATTTTCCCTCAGTCCAAGAAACATTACCGGCATATCTATTCTTAGCCATAAGTATCATACTAGAACACCATTTTTCAAACTCCGTTTCAATAGGAGACATACTAATATTTATCTCCCTTAGAGCATCCATTCCTTCTTGTGGAGAAGGTATCAATACGAACACACTGTCTGTATGTCCGTAAATTACTTTAAAACCAAAAGATTCTACCTCTTCTTTGAGTTTATCTAATGTCTGTCGAGAAGTATATGTTATAGCCGATGCTACTTCGGGATTGTATAAACCATATTTAGCATCTCCGGCTACACCATACATAGATGCGACTAGAGATTTACAAGCGAACTGCATTGTATCCCATTTATCATAGTTACTAGGGTCAGATTTTACCAACGCTTTAAATTTATTTCTTAATTTTGTCATGTAGTCCATTTGGTTTACTAGAAGCCCTTTACTTTCAAGGTTAAACTTAGTACCGTTGCCACAATCTTGTCCATCTTTATCTAATGTATCCCAAGATATATTGTAAAGAGAAGCGTTACTATGATACATAGCCTTGACATCTAAAATACCTACGTTCTTATATAAACCGGATTCTACTTCCATCACATTTGCGCCCTCATAATCTACCTTAGCAAACTGTGGACTAGTAGGTATTTTCATAGGAAAATTATCATCCATCAAAGCAAGATTAGTAAACATCTTTGTAATAAAAGGAGTTGAGCGTATATCGCATTGAACTAGATGTTGTAAGGCTAGGTAATATTCTATAGCATTTACTTTAGAGTCTAATTTTGGTAGTAGTCTTACGTCTTGTCTAGCGTAATGTAAGTATAAAGGTAAATCAGTAAGATAAGTATTGTGTCCATCGGGTAACTCAATTTTCTTTTCTCCTAAAACTTCCGAAGAAACATCATCTAATTTGTAAGAAGGTAATTTACCATTCTTTAATTCCCATAGTTTAGAGAACCCTATCATTAAATCTATACAGTTTCTACCTAGAATTGGTTGCGCCCAATCCCCAAACTGATAACGTATTTTATTCATAGGAGATAAACGACTAGGCCTTAGGCCTACTTTGTTACATCTTTCTATAATAGTTTTTATGTCTGCCCCTGTTACATACCAACCTGTGATAACATCGGGGTCTTGTTCGTTAATAATTGTTAAGAACTTATCTAACATTTCTTTTTCTGTAGGAAAACCCCACGCTAAATTATCGTATTCATAATCACCAACCTTATCAAATGACTGTGCTTTCTGTAATGTTTGGTCTACAAAATACACATATTCTTTTTCTGTATAAGAGTCATAAAAAACTATTATTCTCATAGCATTAGTTTTAGGATTCCACTCACAATCCATGTACCATACTCGGTGATTGTAGTTAGGGATACGCTCTTTACCTTCTTGTACCCTATCAACCATTACTCTATTAGTAAAAGGTATGTTTGCTTCCCAAGTAGGGATACCTAAATTCCTAATGTCTTTAAGGTCAAAAGAATCTGCTACGACTATCTTAACCAAATCTTCTCCTAAAATACCTGTGTATCCCGCTTCTTTTCTTACGGCATTTACCATATGGGCATCAGTACTTTTAACGTAACAGTAAGGCCAATGGTCTCTATCGGTAAGAACTACTCTCTTATCATTGTTATCCCTATATCTTACGATAACGTTACGTTGATTGCCCTTTTCTATTATCATGTAGACCACTCAATTATTCGGGCCTCTTGGCCTAGTTTCTATATCATGCTTGTTTAACCATTGGTTAATAGCAGTAGGTGATACACCAAACTCGTCTGCTATTTCAGCCATACTTCTTTCTTTCTCTATGTAGTGTTCAAATAACCATAGTGGGTCACGGTATAGTGGGTCTAGTTCCTGTCTTACTTTTATGTTAGCGACATACTGTTCGCCATTTTTTCCGTTCCAAGAAATAGTTTTTACTCCACCCGCAGGTAGTGTTACCTTATCAAATTCATAATAATCATAGCCACCATAGCCTTTACCTTTGAATTTACCTACTTTTAACTGATACTCACTCATGATAGCACCCCGCTTTGAAACACGAAACCTTCTTCTGATGACATTATTAATTTATAACCCTGTTTTTCTTCGGTAAAATCTAACATATGGAATGTAATTTCTGTATTCATTAATTGTGCTACGTTATCTAATCCACCTTGAAACTTACATGTGTAAACGGGTTCTTTACTAGTGGGGGAGGCTGAATTAAACAATTCTGTTTCAGTCTGCCCTTTCAATTCTTTTCCTGTAGTAACCCAAAGATGGTTGTCATTCCATGACAATGTAAACTCATTTAATTTTTGGTTGTTCATATTATCACACCTTAATGCTTCAAACACATCAGTAGAATCTAAAGTCCATGTGTGTGTAGGCATCTTGAATTTACCATTACTAAGTTGATAAGAGCCTATTATACAATCTATTTTTTTCTTTAAAGCAAAAGATTTTTCATCCCATGCTTCTAATGTTATATTAGAGTGTGGAAAAGCAAGTGCGTCTTTACTACTTTGTATAGTAGTAGTTTTGTTGCTAGACTTAATCTCTAATTTATCTACAACAGAAGAACTGACTGAAATCTTTTTAGTTATAGTTAAAGTTTGTCCGTGATATTTCAATACTCCTAAAAACATATTTATATCAGATATAGCAAAGGAGTGTATATCTGCCAAACATAAATTTTGGTCTGTATCTATCAATGTACAAGGTATATCAAAATAAGATAGACTACTTAGACCATCCTTTACTAATGATGTAGTACTCATAGAGTTATAAAAAACTTTTACCATACAAGAGTGTACTTGAGCAATACTTTTACCGTTAATGTTTTGTATTCTTTGTGTTCTTTTCAGTAATTGTTCTAACTGAAATTTATCTACTGTAACTTTTAGCATATATCTCACTCTTCTTTGAGGAAGGGTAGACCAAACCACTCTATAGTACCGTTCTTTACGGCTAATATTTCGTGTGTAGAGCCTACATATTCCATGTTAGCACCTTTCATTTCTTCTATAGTACCACGAACTGCCCATTCTCCATCATTTAGAGTTCTGTCTCCTTTTACACCTGCGGCCATATCAGCCTTCTTCATGTATCTAGATAGGAATATCTGCTGATTAAATTTACGCATTGTACCTCTTTCCCAATCCGGTCTTTCACCAACAGTCATCAGAACTTTCTTTCCTGTACCATCATCCATATATTGTTGTACACCTTTTAGGTGGAAAGTATAGAAGATTTTGTTGACAGGCAAAGCATGAATTCTAGTAAGAACATCACGGTTTAGTCTGTTACGCTCTCGCCATTCTTTCTGATTGAAAGAGTCATCTTCATTCTCGATGATTCCTTTAGATAGTAGGGATTGTCTCATAGCAAACTCACACCACTTTAAGAAAGTAGAACCGCCATCAAAAATTATACCTCCAACCTTTTCATCATCTTCTGAAATCCTACGTGCTATTTCATTTACGAAAAAAGTAGTTTTATCAACCAATGCTTTGTAGTTAACGCTATTATCTTCATGGAAGATAGAGTCATCCATTTCATCATGTAAAGGTATAACTCTAAGGTTGTTATTATTAGGGTAAAGGTATTCTAAAGTTGCCTTAGCACTATTATCTACATCTAACACATATACTATTTCTCCGTTGTTCATTTCTTTTTCAAGAAGTGAAGCCGCAAGTCCTGTCTTAGCCGTATTCTCATGACCTACAAGAGCAAACCTATATTGAGAAGATTGTGCTTCTGCTTTAGAAAACAAATCACGGTAGTAATCTTTACCATATGCTTCCGTTAAGTTAGCCTTTGGTGTAGTTTTTGGGCTAGTAGCCGCATCTCCCCACGCCATCAGTAAACATCTCCACTCATAGCCTCAATCTCATCAAAAGCCCACCATCCGTTTACAGATAGCCTTTGCTCTCCGTCTTGAGTTCTCCATGTTTGGCCTACTAACAATGCTTTAGTACCTACTGCAAAATCTACTTTGTGTTCATGTTCAGCAGGAACATATACATCTATAGTAGGGGCAGTAGAAGCCATATCTAAATCAGCACACACTAATACAAAGCCGCCCGATTCTCTAGGGTCAATATGAATAACTTCTGTAGGAACACATAATTGTCTATCCCACCAACCGTCTTTTCCATTATGAGTATTGTAGTACTCCGGTAATTGCTCCAAAGAACCTAATGTATTTTCTAAACCTAGTATATCTACTATCAGACAATCACCTAATATTCCGTCTTGTAATATAGCAGGTGGTTTAGGGAAACTATTAGCAACCGCTAGATTAGGGGTAAGTATAGTAATATCCGGCTTTGCATAAGCGTTATTATTATTTCCGGCCCTTAAAGGTATAATACCTGTCATAAAGGTAGGGTGTTGTACATCAGCCGCTTTACCTTGTGCTTTAAGATTAATTAATTGCATCTCACCACTACTACCTTCGGGGCGACCTAAGAACAAAGAAGTCCTTTCTCTTTCATCTTGAGGGCGTGGTCTTCCGTACTTGAAATTTACATCACCGGATGGGAAAGTTTTGTTTGCTTTATCCCACACAACAAAGAAATGTGTATTCTCATCTAACTTCATAGTATGGTTAGGTAAGTCAGTTACGTCAGCGACTTCTTGACCGTAAAAATCTTCTCTAGCACTTCTTGTAAAAGTACCATCGTGATTATCCTCAAACAAAACAACCGCACCACTATCTACAAGAGTTTGTCTTACTTCTTGTGAAGCGGTAATTAATTGATTCTTCATTTTGTTATACAGTATTTTACCCCACTCTTTAGGGCGAGGGGAAGAAATAAACATTCCTTCATACTTAGTAGCACCGGAACGAGATAGTCTAGCATTTTCAGTAGAGATAGAGCGAGCCGCTACTCTAATAGCAAGTAGCCCACAGTCTTCTTCTGATTTATTAGCGTTTCTCCAAGCAGGTGCTTGTTCTTCCAATACTGCAAGAGTCTTCTGACGAAGTACATCTACAGTAACATTTAGCGTTTTAGCGACATTATTCAAAGTGTTTTCATTCATTATATCAGTCCTTTTAGGTTATTTAGTGCTAATACTATTACGGTTATAAAGTTCTCTATGTAAACACAACCGTATATAATTAGCGAGTATAATTTGTTCTTCAACACCATCTATCATATCCCTTTCAGATATAACAGACGCATTTATTAGAGATAACTTATCGTTATCAGAAATGTCAGAAGTTATTAACTCCTTAAAAATAAATCTAATAACTGCTTTAATATCATGACCTTCAAATAAGTCAAGTATAACTATTAAGTTATCTTGTAATGATGTTTTGTTTTTAGGAAAAACAAGTTCCTTAAAAGATTGTAAATTAAAAGATGAGTCGCCTAACTCCATAATAAATTTGTTTTGGTCTGCCGCATAATAATATGCTTGCATACAATTTATAGCCCCTCTTAAATCACCTTTGTAAGTATCACATATTATAGACGTATGTGTCATAGGTATTGTGATTTTTAAATCGTTTTGTATAGTAAGTAATCTGTTCTGCATATGCTCAAGTTTAATAGGATTAAACTTAAGGACTCTACATCTTGATTGTAACCATATACTTACTTTAGACAAATCATTACAAGTTAGAATAAACCAACCGTGTGCGTTTTCTATCACACCTTTTAGTGCTGACTGTGCGGCAGGTGTCAATTGGTCTGCTTCGTCTAATAAAAATATTTGCTTCCAATTACCTGTCCTAGTCATAGGTAGTAATTCTTCTTCTACAAACTCTATACCTCTAGTCTTTTTACTACTAGCGTTAAAGATATGTAAAGTGCTATCGTGCTTCTTTGCTAACGCATGAGCCATAGAAGTTTTACCTGTACCTGCTTGTGGGCTATAGAATATCATATGTTGCATTCCTGCTAAATTAGGATTAACTAAATTACCTATAGCATTTATAATATCATCTTGACCTACTATCTCGTCCATTGTAGGACGATACTTCAATGCCCATACTTCACTCATTTTAATTCCTCATAGGTGTGAACGTATGGCTTACAAACATGATTTTCATGCCCTCCGACGGCTCTCGTAAACATACCCACTTTGGGTAATACGATTGGATAGCGGTTTGGATTACCCCAAATGTGTAATCTCGCCTCGCTCACAAATTATACTAATACTGTCACGGTTATAAACCTAACTTATGGGTCGCAAGCGTCAGTACTTTCTAGAATAATAGCCTTACAAGCATCATATATGTGATGTAATTGAGTTTGTTGTAGACTTAGATTATTTATAGGATGACCGTCCACAGTTAATGCTAACACCAATCCTGTTATAATACCATTTAAAAACTTATTATCTAATACATTACTAGATATTAAAGAGTCAATTTCAGAATCACTACCACCAATATAATCGGGGTCGGTGTGAAGCCACAATAAATTTTTGATGTAAGTAGCATGTTTTATATTTTCATCCGTTAAAATATGTCTAAGTCCTGCTTGTCCTTGTTGGTTTAATACCATGTCAATTATTGAAGATACATCTTTCATAATATCACAAATCCTCATATGTCGCTAATGTAATATAATTATTATTAGTAGTAGTTACCTTTTTCGTTAATTTAGTTTTTATTTCTTCTTTCCGTTGTGTAAACTCTTCTTTGCTTCTATCAACATTTAATTGTCTTAAAGTTTTAGCAGAAAAGTAACCATGCCTACAAGGGGTACATATACTCGCTGATACTCTAGCACCTTCATATAATGGGTTGTTAAATTTTTTATTACATAATTTACATTTCAATTGTTTAGGTATGTTAATAGACATACTGTACTACCTCATTTACTAAGAACATAATACCTAGAGTAACGCCTACTAGAAAGAGAGCGATTCCTATCTCCCATGTTGGGAATGCCCCATACGCATTACCCTTCATCTATCCACCCTATCAGTGTGATTTTTAGGTAACTTATGTCTTCTACGGTCTGATAGATTTCTAATCAAATTAACTGCATTTGTAGCACCTTTATCAAACCTAATCTTAGTTACATCATCTACTACCATGTCTTCATATAATTCACTCAAATCTACATTGTTAATTATATGATTAAATATTTCATATTCTACTTGTACGACGCTTAATGCTCTCATATATTTACATTACCTATCACGCTTATAAAAATAACTATTCACTCACAAGCGTTACGGATACAATGAATACATTTGTTTTCGCCATCGGGAAAGATTCTTATTCTTCCGCATAGAGAACACCTTTGGCTTTTAGCCGCTTGTGAAGGAGTCATAACAGTAGGTGTTCTTGAATATACTATGTCTTCTTTACTTCTTATCAAATCCCTGTCAATATCATACACTAAATGACTAGCCTTAATACCTACTGCGTTTTCCACATCTTCTTCTCCAACCGGAACTATTTGTGGGTTTTTAGACATCAGTGCTGATAAACTATGAGGCGAAGGAACAGTACGAATACTCTTACTTTTTGCTAATAAATCTGCCATGCCTTCCTTAGTCATCGGCCCATATTCATATAGTAACTCGACTATGATTCGTCGTATTCTTCGGTTGTTCGCACTCATTAATATAAAAGGATATTGATAATGTATATAAGTCATTCGTCGTACATGCTCAAAAACATAGCCGAATCAATATATCCTAAAGATGGGTTATCGTTACGAGTACAATTATTATTTTGAATATTATTAAAATTATCTCTTACAGTATCTTGTTTTTTTATACCGTCTACTAAAACTCTCATACTAATATACCAACCATATAAACAAACTAAACTAAAAATTATTACTATTAAACCCATCCCGACACTTCCTTTTTCTTTTTCTTTAACCCTAATTGTATTTCGTGCATGTGTTTGTCACTAGTCCTAAAACCTTCTATGTGCGGTACTTCCTTTTTCTTTTTCTTAGGCCAATTTACTTGTGCATTATTTTTAGGGTGAATATAATAACTCATAACTGCGTAAGTATACATGTCGGGTAAATCCATACCTGTATTGTTTAGTGTTCTCCAAAACTCAATATCATCAACATTGTTTTTTAGAAAGGATATGATAAGAGGAATTGGCATTTGTTGTATTGTATGATACACTCTACCCCTGTGTTGCCACCTAAGTAAAGATGTGATAGGTGCAAAGTTAGTTTTACCCTTACTATAATTACCGTCTACTAAAACAAAATCCTCAGACTTCTTAGTTAATTTAGGTAACTTATCTATTGTTACAATCAACCTATTGTTAATATAGGGAATCCATGATAGTGCATCTGCTTCTGTAAACTTATCAGTCCTAAGAATATAAGTTATATCGGCATGAGATATTGACATATCAATATTTTTGTACATGATAACATGTTCACTAGATAGATACTTACTATCGTCCTGTGTAAATATAATAACTCCCATAGTTAACCCTCTAATTTTTTTCATAATTTTTTTCATATTTCATCTTTATAAAGTTCAAAGAAAGGGTCATTGACTAAAATGTAATCAGATAATCTTCTATATTGATTAGATGTTAGACTCCACACTTTACATACTGATGACGCAGTTAAATTGTACCCTAATATACTCCACCTTAAGCCTTCTTGTGTTATAGTACCTACTAAGCCTTCATCTACCATAGCCTCTACTAGTTTAGCAAACTCCTTTTCATATATAGGTCGAGTATTAAGAGTACGCTTTGACCCTGCTCTCCAATTTCTCATTTCTTTTTTCCTTCCTTTTCTTTTTTAGCACCATCTATTTGCCACTGATTATATTTAGATGCCGGATATTTATTTCCATGCCTTATGTTATTTGGGTCTGCTCTCGCTAACTCTTCTTCGGGAGTATATTGGTTATTACCTCTAATACCTAAACCCCACTCCATATTTTTGAGTTCTATAATACCGTAAGCACCTTTAGGTTTCCATTTCTGTGAGCGGTATTGGTATTCCTGTGTAGACATAGATGCTACTAACTTCCACATTGTTCCCCTGTGTATATTATTAGAGTTAAAAAATTCTTGAGCATGTCCTAGAGTATGAAAATATCTAGGCGTTATTCTCATAAGTAACCAATCTTGTGTGTCATTATCCCATCTACCATCCCTAACTTCTCCTGTTATTTTATAGGTAGGATTATCTAACCTTCGGTTGGTTATTTTTCTAGTCATTACTTTTACCTCTATTGTATACTGATAGGCTCTTTTAGTGTAGCCATTTTTAGTTCTACCATATCTAACAAATCGGGATGATTACCAAGAACATCAACCAACATTCTGCTCATGTCATTTACTTGTGCTTGTGCTAATAGTAATTGTGAATCCACACCTATCTCCTTCTTCAATTGACCTACTAACTTTAGGCTTGAATTTGCTTGTCCTATGAGTTTAGCCGCATCAGCAACGAAATCAGAATTAATACCTGTAACGTCTTTCTGTTCTTCTAACTCATCAAGATAACCTTGAATCCTCAGCACTATGTCCTCCGCCGCATCTAGTGTGTCAATAGATTGCCTTCTAGCCGACTCGACATGGGTTGCTTCTGCTATATCATAATCAATGTGATTATCCATGTGATTCATGACAGTACCTTCTGCCCAATTATATTTAACCTCTAAGTATTCCGGCCCGTATTCATCAGTGTGTATTGCTATCTCAAATTCCCTACGCTTTTTGTTATCGCATATAGGACACTCCCCTTCTAACACCCATCGTAAAGTTTCTATTACGAAAGCATCGTTTGTTCTCGCCAATCTTTCTTGTATTTCTCGCATACTTCTCATTCTAAATCACCTGTACCAAACCTACACAACACACCCTTTCTACCTCTACGACCTGTCTTCGGCTCATATTCAGCATACCACGACTGTCCTTCTAAGTTTTCGGTTATCCATCGCTTTGCTGATTGATAATCACCATTTGTAACCATACGTGATACTTCTTTAACTACTTGAGACTTAGGTAAATCCTGCATCCAAAACGCACTTCTAATTAGTTCTAAGTCTGCATCCATTACAGTCCTACGCATGGCAAGTGATTGATTTAGTATTTCCTTTAAAGTATCATCAAGAGTAATAATCAACGGACCACCACCAACATACTCCGGCCTCATCATATGATAACCGATACATAACCTTCTAAATAAATCTGCCTCAAAAGAACGAACTGTCGGATGGTCAATCCATTCTGCTACTGCATCATCAAATATAACTCCGGTAGGTGGGTTAGCGATAGCGGTTTCCATACGCACACGAATCCAATCCTTAATTTGTATAGATAGATTAGCCAACTCTACTCTTTCTTCCATAGGAGTATTTGCTTGACGGTGTTGTGCCGCTTTGTATTCCCTTTCTTTTTGTGGTGTCATATCAATATCAATGTTACAGAATCTTCTGTCATGACCCGTATCTAACTCAAACATAGCGGGTTGCGTACCTGCCCATACTGTATATCTTGTAGTATAGGAAACCCATCCTGCCCTCAATGCTTTCTGTACACGACCATTATCTAGGGAAGTAAGTAATTGATTTTTCATGTCGAGAGAATGGTCTTTTTTAGAAGCATCAGACATCGAAGAAAATTCTTCAAACCCTAAGAAGCCACCACACAATTCCCTAGCAAGTGGGCGGCCCATGATATTCCCGTCTTCGTCTACCGAACCAAACATACCTGCTTCTGTTACAGAATTCGGACCTAGCATTGTTCTCATACCATGACCCATATCAGCATTAGCACTGTGTAATAAACCTGTACCTTCTGCTAGGAACATCATAATTAAAATAGATTTACCCGAACCCTTTGGGCCACGAAGCATTAAGTGTATTCGTGTATCGGGCAGGGATGACATAGGTGTATGGAAAGGTATATTGTTATGCCTCAAAGGACAGTTAGGTATAGTGAAATCACTTTCCTCATCTACCAAAGGGCTATCGGGGTCGAAGTCACACCTAGAGCATTTATTAAGAGCGTTAAAAATATGCGCCCCAACACTACATACAAAGATAGGAAGTTTATCCTCGATGTCTATAAAATGATTGCGTTGTGCAAACTCTAGAGTTTTATCAAATACATTAAATGTAGTCATGTGTATCACCTCCGAACTCATCAGCCATTATTCTATCTAGTGTCACACCACTCGTTAATATTTCCAAATCCTCTAGTATTTCTTTTATCTTAATTATAATATCATCATGAGTTACTATACTATGGTAATTATACCAATATGATGAGAGAGACTCAAAAGATTCCCAATCAATAAAAGATTCTGTATTAGTACCACTGATAAGTAACTTTACATATTTTATTGGGCTAGTACAGAAATTTTTGAAAACACAACCAAATGTCCAAGACGGCGTAGAAAGAATAATATCACTATCATATTTCATACCATTCAAACTTACAGGTACTTCTTCATGTTGCATATAATCAAAGATTGCTAGTTCCTCAGAATCCATAACTGCGAACTGTTCCCTGTTATACGAAGGAGATGTTTGTAACAAATTAGATGTCATATATGTAAGAGAGTCTATACCAAAATTATTAAGTTCCATAACTATATCTCGTATTGTAGGATATGTATACAACCAAGAGTTATCTGCATCTTTAACTTCCGGTAAAGGATAAGAATGTGTCACTCTTAAAACAAAATGTCTTGTACCAAGATTATCGTATATCTCAAATAATCTCCATTCGGGGAATGTTGGGTCGGGTGCGGTATTGTAAGCATCTACTAGGAACAACTTACTAAAAATTCTACATACGGGCTTTGCATGACCTATCATACCCATACCTGCTAAGAATGTAGCAAAGCCTTTTTCTCCTTGATGAAATACAATAAGACTTCCGCCTACATGATACCTGTCCTGCAATCTACTATAATCCCATACAAAGTCTGTATCTTTCTGTTGCGATATTACTCTACTCATAATTCTATTCCCCTTCTTTTTACTTCCTTTTTTATTACATTAGGAAAATGCTTTCTCATTCTGTGTGTTTTTTCTAGTAGTGTATCTACTACTATTTGTATATCTACAATATCATACTGATTAACTTCGGATTTTTGCCCTCTATGTGTATCTCCACTTATTGTGGCGTTATCATATGTATTAGTTATTGAACCGGACTTTACAAACAAAGGACTCGTTCTTAACATACCTGTTATTTGGTGTGATGAGAATTGCCTTTTAGATTTGCTTTCCTTGTATTTATCACCTTTGTAGTTTTTTCTTTGGTGGTTAATGTAGTCCTTAAGTTCCTGTACACTTTTTGGCCCTTCTTCTTGTATGTACTCATAGCACCAATCTGCTAACCTTAAGTTTCTCGATGCCCCGCCTGCCATACTATCCCTACTACTATTACGCTTATAATGTTGTTTATTTTTTTATTCTGTATATTTTTGTCAGAAAGAATTAATCGTGGTACTGCTCTCCAATGTCGTAATTCTTTTTTTCTTTCAAAGGCTTTTGTATAGGCCTTTACTATTATCTTATCAAACCTCTTTGAATTAAATAATTAATTAACAAAACCATGCTACTGCTCTCCATTAATTAATTTTGTTGTGTTCAGAATTAAGAAAAATAATATCTGAATATACTATAATTCTCCTTTTCTATTTTATTTTTATCCCTAAACTTTCTGATGTATTCAGTATTGTTTAACTGGCTTTGTAGAATCAATTCATAATCGGGAGTGTGAGATACTAAATACTCTACATGTTCTAGTTCTTCAATAAATTTATCTATACTTTCGTACAACTCGCCTGCGTCTATGGTACTGAGAAGACCTTTAAACACACGACTACTTATTAACATAACCGTATTATTTATATATCTACTTTGGATAATTGGATTTCGGTCATGTGCTACAATAGATATTACTTTTCCCTTATTAATAAATGTACTAGTAAAGGAAGTAGTTTTACCATTACCAAAATCATAATCTTCCATAGCATGTCTAACTTTGTAACCTTTTGATGCTAGATATACAGAAATTTCTGTCAATGTAAAACCAATTGCTTCATTGTTTATAATATGCGTTTCTGAAAATCCTTCTATGTTATTATCAGTAACCCAACATTTTATAATTCCACCTTTTGCGTCATGTAGTGCTTCTTGTAGCATGACTTCCAAAGGAAACTCGTCTACTAATTGTAAATAATCATGGTATTTCATACGCTCAAGCAACAGTATATTTAGAAAATTGTGCATGATATGTTTATCTACTATGTATAAGTCCTTATTTTCATACTTTAAATGTACATTAGGTTGCTTGACCCACCTACCTTTATTGTTCTGTAAATCTGCCCTTCTAAACGCAATAGCGTCTACTATTTCTATCCTGTCTGCAAATAGGTGCATGAGTATTGGTTTACTCTCGGTCATGTTTATTTCTCCTTACCCACGCTGATACATCACCCATAACTTCTTTAAACTCACGTATTGTTTTCTTAGGTACATTTTGCTTAAAAGTATTTAGTGTCATGTAAGGATAAGCCTTCTCGATTAGGTTTCTCATCTGAGATATTTTTTGTTCGTATTCTTCTACATACACACCAAAATGCTCTACTCTAACCGATACATTCCCACATTCGGGTAATAATTCTATTATTTCCTGAAAAGAAACTGCATTTTCATCTGCCGTTCTATATATTGGGTCGGGTGTAACTTCTATCTTCTTCATCCTAACAACTCCTTTATTTTTTGTACATATACTGCCGCATCTAGCAACTCTTCCTGCATGTGGGTAAGCCATTCTTGTAGGCTTAAATCACCACGCTCCATAGTCGTACCATATTTGGCCTCACCTTTCATCGCTCGCTCTTGTATCATCTTTATTACTTCTTCTTCTATTTTACTCATATTATTCCACCAACCCATTCACTAAGTTTGTTAGGGTCTGTAACTTTGTATACTACAACCATGTAATTTCTTACAAAGCCATCGTGTGTAACGGCAAACCCACCGTTATAATTTTCTTTACTCTTCATTATACCTTTTGCCCCACGAAGCAAATTAGATACGTGCCTTCCGTCACGAATACTATTCCTACTTACATTAGGGTCTAATTTATCTACTATCTCACTACTTGTAATCCCGTCGGGATTCTGCAATAGCACCTTTGCTATCGCCCTTCTTGCCTGTACTCTTCTCATAATTTAACACTTCTTTTACTGTTTATAAAGCCTTTGTTTGCTTACGCAAGCGAGTTAACAGTTAGACTAGGTAAAGTTGAGTAACCTCGCTTACACTACCTTCAAAAACTGCATCGCAATCTAAGCATCTGATTCTGACTACGCTTTCTCTTGTATTAAATCTATCTATTACCATCTCTCCTACGTGGTAACACTCTACTACTTCATCAAAGTCATCCGGCCCTACAACCATATGGTTTTCTAAACCCATTTAGTTTTTCCCCCAAAGTATAACATCTCCTATTGGTTTTAAGAATAACAACATCTTAACTGTCATTTTATGTCGTTGTTCAACAATCTTTGCTCTAATTTTTCCTAATTCTTCTACTGATTGAGCATACATAGTTAGATTAGGTAAATGATTTACCCCTATAATTTCATACTGACTCTTTTCTCGGTTATAGATATGAGGGTTTTTCATTTTTGGGTACTCATTATCTTCACTGTGGAACGATTCTATGTACGACCTCGCTCTTAATAAATCATTTATCTTTATATCAAAATCGTCATTCATATAATCACTGTAAGTATTTGTGATAAAGTTTTGGTATATTTCTATTTTTCTTCTAGAAGAGTCTATTTTCTCCCACGATTCATAAATACTATCTACATATGTCTCCTTGAACGTAGCATTATATGATGAACCTAATCTTTTTAAGAAATCCCTATCCTTTGACAAATTATAATTATTAAAATCTTCTTCTGTAAAAATAGTTTTCGCATCTTGCTTTTCCATTCTTTCTAATTTTTCATTCGCTTCTTTTACTGCGTTACCTAAACGATTAGATTTTCTAAGTATTGTTTTAACGTTCTTTTCATTACTTGCTATGTATGTTTGTACATCTTTTTCTTTTTTCCATTCTTCTTTCGCATCAGCAAATAATGTTTTTAATTCTGTTAAATCAATCACTAAAGCGTTGTTATAAAAATTATCATTTTCTATGTATGGGTTGAGTTTAAAAACCGCTTTATTATGACCTCTATTATAAGCACCATATTTCCTACCATGAGTTAAGATAAAATATCTAGTCCCGACTGAATTTGCTCTACATGGAAAAGAGCATAGTCTTTCTATTTGAGCATAGTCTAGTGACTCTTTGATACGTGTAGCCCTTACTTTTTTACTTAAACCACTATAAGTAACACAATTTGTAAATGCTCGATAGGTACTACCTTCTATATCCCTAAACTTTGTAACATCACTTCTAGAACTACTAAAGTAATCCTGCCTATTACCCCATTTAACGTCACTTGGTTCTATGTCACTTCCTATTTGTTTTACTTTTATCGCTAAAGTATATCTTTTTTCTTTCTGTTGTTCTTTTTCTTGTTTCATCATTCTTCTTCATCTCCTTTTTTCTTTCTATATAATCCCGCATCGGCATGTGCCTTACGTGCTTTAAATTTAGAATAGTATCTTGCTCTTACACCTGCTTTCATTTTATTCACCTCTGCTTTACGATGTTATATCCTCTTTTCCCATCTCGCCAATCAATTACGTGTAGCATTGGATTATTTAATTTTTTAAGTCTGTTTAATTTCATACCTAAGAAATCTGATATGTCCTCTATCATATAAAAATGAGGTAGGCTATGAGCAAAATCTATTTTTGCATCACCACCTTCGATAATGTCTAACATAGACCTTATCATATCTTCTACTGTATTATCTTCTATATCTGCTTTCATTCTTCCCACCTATCCAAACATCCTGTGTATTCTTCACCATCTTCAAAGGTAACATTAACCATAATGCTACCCCCACCCCCATTACCGTTCACGGATATTATTGGACAA
>Ga0115545_1000809_pt1 | contig 16701 bp, 10 predicted proteins | sample COGITO_mtgs_1003_FD_87188 | JGI IMG/M metagenome (GOLD analysis project Ga0115545, IMG submission 87188) | Pelagic marine microbial communities from North Sea - COGITO_mtgs_100330 | ecosystem: Environmental > Aquatic > Marine > Epipelagic | place: Germany:Helgoland, sampling site Kabeltonne...
AAAACCATCGAAGACACCGAAAAGAAAAACCGTGAGCTGCTTGCAAACCTCGACCAGCTCAAAAAACTCGAAAAAGAGAAACGCAAGCAACGAGATCAAGAGGAGAAAAAAACGGTGTTCAAACAGGAGGAAATCGCTCGGCTTGAGTCACTGCTCGATGAAACTCCCGTGCTTAACATTCCAGCGACAGAAGTCAGCATTCCAGTCAGCAGGCCAGTGCCAAAGAGCTCGGAGACCTATTACGCCATCGTGACCCAAGATCGTGTGCACTTCATTGACCCCTTTACTCCTGTCGAAACGCTAGAGGATCAGATCAAAAAAAATGAACGCAAGTGGCTTATTGAAAGAGTAAAACGGGGTAACGATCGCATCAAAGTCTATGACCAGGCTCAGATGGCAGAATATTTCAGCACCTTCGATTTCAAAAACACACGCAAACAGCAGGTCAAAATCATCACTAACCCGATCAGCACAAAAATCTCAATGAATATTGTCCCCGACCTCAAGGAGGGCGGCACACACATTGATGAATTGAGCGGCAAAACGAATACCTTTGTGAGTATTCTCAGCAAGCTGCGCAACAACAAAAAGGCGATCCTTTTCTTCCTCGTAGACACCAAATCTTTCAACACCTATTTACAGGCTAGAAGCCTTACGGATAAGGCAGGGATCGCTGCTGGCTGGAAAATGGAACATATGGATTTTGATACGGAAACAGGCAGGGGCAGAGTGACGCCACAAGGCAGCTTCGGCATGATGCTTAAGGAGGTTGAGGTGAATCGACTCAAAGATCCTCCCCCGCCCAAGCCCAAGCCTAAAAACCCACCTAAAAAGGAGCCCAAACCTGAAGGCCCACCAAAAATAGGACCCAAGCTGGACTAGATATTTCCAGTATCTGATCGTTTTATCAGCACCAATGTTGCGCCTGCTCATTTGGAGTAGCCCCTTGGTCATGACATATTTATAGATGGCCGTGGTTGACAGTAAGCCGTTTCCCATGCAAGTGGCACAGACACTGCTCAACAACGAGTTAGCGCAAACCAGCATCAACAAAGTCATGCCAAAAAAAACAGTCAAAAAGAGCACCAAAAAGGTAGCAAAGAAGGCAGCGAAAAAAGCAGCCGCAAAAAAAATCGCTAAAAAGGTAATCAAAAAAACCGCAAAAAAAGCGGCCAAAAAAACCGTCACAAAGAAGGCGACAAAGAAAGTAGCCAAGAAAGCCGCTAAGAAAGTAGCCCAAAAAAGAAGCCTCAATACTCCATCTCAAAATGTAAGCAGCGAACAAATCAACCACGCTGCATATCTGAATTTCATCAGCCGCATAGAACAAGGGATACACGGGGACGAACATGGTGACTGGCTCGCTGCGGAAGCTGCACTTCGGAATACCCAGAAGTAGCATTCCACAAAATCAAGGCTTACAAGCCGTGTCCTTGAATGAGGCCACGGCTTTTTTATAGCATAAGCACCAGATTTTGATTAGGTTATCGCTGTGGCATCTAAAACTGTAACTACCAAAACGGTGGATAACGTTCCTGCGCTCTGCCGAGGCAGCCGGGCACTTTTACAGGATTGGCTTGAGTGCAACCCAGCTCGCTCACTGAGCTTCTGTATCCCAGCTATCATCCTGGGCTGTGGCGCCTATGGATTCGCCATGGGCATGTGGCAAGGGTGGACCATGGCCACGTATGTTGCCATCAAGTTTCCATTGGTCATTTTGGCCACTCTGCTGGTCAACGGCATGATCAACGGTATGCTTGCTATGGCATTGGGAAGTGGCATCGCTTTTAGGCAAAGCTTTCAGTTTCTCTTGGCTGGCTTCGCTCTCATGTCCATTGTCCTGCTCTCTCTCAGCCCGGTGGCATTGTTTTTTGTCTTTCATGCTGCAGAGCCAACAGATCCTGGTGCAGGCCAACTACACAGCATCATTTTACTCTCCCACACCTTGATGATTGCTTACGCAGGAATTGTATCACACAGCTCCCTGCTGGGACAAGTTCGAGACTTCGCTACCAGTCGATTACACGGAACTCGCACATTCTTCGCATGGCTCGCCGGCAACCTCTTTGTCGGCGCTCAGATCTCTTGGATCATGCGTCCCTTCTTCGGCACCCCGGGTCTTGAAGTCCAATTTCTACGGGACAACCCCATGAATGGTAGCTTCTATGACACCATCTGGAAAAGCCTCATGAATATCTTCATTCTCTAAACCCTTCCTTGGATCAAAACAGCCATTCCTCAAATCACCGCTAACCACAATAAACCATGACAGACCAACAACCACCTGAGCTACCACAAAAGCAGCCCTCAACTGCAATCCCAACATCAGCACAGACAAAGCCCGCCGGCCCTGACCCTGATTACGTCTCTATGGAGGGCTCCGGATTTTCTCAAATTCTGAGTCACCTGCTTAGAAAACCGATGAGCATTGTCTACTCATTCAATCATGAAGGCAAAAGCCCAGCTTCAGCCCTATTGCTCATCACACTGGTGTGCCTTGCTATTTTCGGGTTTGTCATCGGCATATTCAGTGCCGGCGATCAGCTGTGGGCCGCCCCTCTAAAAGTAATCGGCGGCGTGCTCTTCAGCGCCCTTATTTGTCTGCCTAGCTTATATATCTTTGGCTCCCTCGGTGGCATGGATGCCAAGATTCAGCAGGTTATTGGGCTGATGCTGACCTTTATCACCATCACCTCGCTTTTACTTGTTGGCTTTGCTCCCGTTGTTTGGCTGTTCTCCACATCGAGTAACTCATCGGTATTCTTTGGATTTTTAGCCATTACCATCTGGATTGTCTGCCTCTTTTTTGGCCTCCGTGTAATCATGCGAGCATCTCAATGCATGGGTGGCGGCCAAGGGGGCCATCTCAAACTGTGGATCATCGTCTTTATCCTCGTCACCCTACAAATGACCACCACACTCAGACCGTTCATTGGCAAATCAGACGAATTCATTAACCTCGAAGAAAAGCATTTCTTTCTCGGTTACTGGTTCACGAGCATGAGTGACGCCAATCAGTCAGAAGCTGATAAATTAAGATCAACGGAAAAAATTAAGGTGGGAACGGGAGCCGAAGCCAAAAAGGGAAAGCATAAAAAATAGCCCTTCACTCGAGGAAACCCGTCAGCGGGCTTGTTGCTGATGCGTGGTCATCAGCCTCAGGAAGCCCCATCTCGTAAGCGGCGCGCCCTGCCTCAACGGCGAGTTTGAACGCCTCCCCCATCCTCACTGGATCGGAGGGAATCGCCATGGCTGTATTGATCAGAACTGCATTAGCACCCAACTCCATCGCCTCTGCAGCATGACTCGGAGCTCCAAGACCAGCATCGATCACTACCGGCACGATCGCCTGGTCAATAATGATCCTGATCTGATCGCGTGTGACCACCCCCTTATTTGAGCCAATGGGTGCTCCCAGCGGCATCACAGCAGCCGTGCCGACCTCCTGCAGCCTCTTGGCGAGCACTGGATCAGCATTGATATAAGGCAATACCGTAAAGCCCTCCTTGACCAGAATCTCAGCGGCTTTCAATGTTTCGATCGGATCTGGCAGCAAATAGGTCGGGTCGGGATGAATTTCGAGTTTCACCCACTTGGGAAGTCCAGCAGCTTCAGCAAGGCGAGCAAGACGCACAGCCTCGTCCGCATCCATGGCTCCACTGGTATTAGGTAAGATCAAATACTTCTCTGGATCGATAAATTTGAGGATATCCGCTTGAGGATCATCGCCACCTGTAAGATCAGCGCGCCTTAAAGCCACCGTGACTATCTCACTACCACATGATGCCAGCGTATCCCGCATCAGCTCATTAGACGCAAATTTTCCGGTCCCAGCCATCAGGCGGGATTGAAACCGGCGCCCAGCTATTTCTAATGGCAGATTCATCACAGGCGCAGACATTACCCACGCATCCTCACCATGCAAGCGCAAGGATAGTTCATTTTCAACTAATCCAGCCAGCATACTGAAAATTATTATTCCCCTGCTATCTAAAGCCCTGTAAAACGAAGGTTAGCTCCCACAAACTAGACCATAACCATGAAACATATTCCCAACATCGCAGCCGTCCTACTCGGCTTAGCATTCGTCATTTTCGGTATCAATTTTTTTGCCCCTTTGCTGCCACCATTTCCGGCTCCAGAGCCCGGTTCTCCGCCCGCTCTTTTCTGGGGTGCTGTAGGCGGCAGCGGCTTTATGGCTTTCGTTAAATGTTTGGAAATTTTAGGAGGAATCCTGGTTGCCATCCCCAAAACACGCAATATCGGCCTGCTCGTCCTTGGACCCATTGTGGTCAACATCCTCGCCTATAACATCTTCATTGCAGGCGGTAATGCAATTTTTCAGCCACCGGTCATTGTCATATCAGCCCTTTCGGCCTATTTACTGTGGCATAGTCGCGAAAAATTCACTGCCCTGATCAATAACTAGATAGCTTCTATAGATGATCAAGCCCCCTATTGTTCTCTCTATTAAAAAAAAGGCCCCGGGAGCTTGGAGTCTCCCGGGGCATTAAATTCAGTTCCTTACACGCTGATGTATTGGAAAATCTGACAACTGCAACTGTTGTGTTCACTTGGTAAGTGATTGAGCACCGAAACATACGGTGTTCACTAATGATAGACTCCTCATGACTGTATTCGTTCAAAGAAAATCAACATTACTTTCATTTTCATAGTTGAGGACTGTCTGACTCGCTTATTTAAAAGGATTTGCACTGATTAAATATTTGTTGATGATCTACCTTTCCGCTTCTTCAGCTCATACATTGTAATTCGCTTGCGAATTTGCCACTGCACAGCTACATCGTGCCCACACCCACGAATCTCATGGCTGGATTTTTCAAACAACTCTTTAATAAAGTAACCAATCGGGCAGATGTCGATTGGGATGAACTGGAGGCAGACCTTATCGGCGCCGATCTTGGTGCTCGCACAGCGATGAGCGTTGTCGATGAGCTTCAAGCAAAAGGGCGCAAAGTCTCCGCTGACGATATCATCAACGTCTGCAAGCAACATATCGGAGACATCCTCACTGAAGACGCCACCGAGCTCACCCCTCGATCCGACGGCAAACCAGCCGTCATCCTCATTGTAGGAGTCAACGGCACCGGCAAAACCACATCCTCAGCAAAACTGGCGTATTTACTCAAAAATAAGGGCTATTCCGTCATGTTGGCAGCTGCAGACACCTTCCGTGCTGCAGCGGTAGAGCAACTCGGCGTCTGGGGCGAGCGTCTGGACGTGTCCGTCGTCAAGGGGGCTCCCAATGCCGATCCCTCCTCCGTTTGCTACACGGCCCACCAAAAAGCTATCCAAGAAGGCGTCCAGTTTTTGATTTGTGATACCGCAGGCCGCATTCACACACGGCACAACTTGATGCAAGAGTTGGGTAAAATCGAGCGCACCATCAGCAAACAGGACGAAGATGCTCCGCATCTCAAGCTCCTTGTGGTTGACGCCACCACCGGCAGCAACGCCCTGTCTCAAACCAAAGAATTTAACAAGGCCATCGAAATCGACGGTCTTGTAGTCACTAAAATGGACGGCTCAGGCAAAGGAGGCGTCACTGTGGCCATTCAACAAGAACTCGGCATACCAACCCGCTTTATTGGGCTTGGTGAGGAACCCGAGCTATTTAAGCCCTTCCAGAAGGAAGAGTTTATCAATGGCATCTTGTAAACCAAAAGAGCGAGGCATGTCTCAGCCTCGCTCCCTTATTGATTGTTGTTGATTACCCCCATCGCGGAGGTGCGTGCTACTCAGGAAGTGGGAAATTGCGATTAAAGGCATATACCTGCTCACGGATCTCGACGAGCTTTGCCTCATCATCACGATTCTGCAGAGCTTCATGAATGAAGTCAGCTACTTGCTCCACATCAGCCACCTTCATTCCACGCGTGGTCACGGCGGGCGTACCGATACGAATACCACTTGGCTTAAACGGACCTGCCGTATCAAAAGGAATTGAGTTCTTGTTCACGGTAATACCCGACTCATCCAGCGCATTCTGCGCGATATCGCCATCGATACCGGCTGGCCGAAGGTCAACGAGCATCAGGTGGTTGTCTGTTCCACCGGAGACAATACGGTAACCGTGCTCTGCAAGACGTGCAGCCATGGCCGCAGCATTATCGACAACCTGCTGTGAATACCCCTTAAAGTCGGTATTGAGGATTTCCCCAAAGCAGGCCGCCTTCGCTGCAATCACATGCATCAGAGGCCCTCCTTGAATTCCTGGAAATACGTTGCTATCAATTTTTTTGGCATGTTCCTTGGTGCACAGGATAATTCCACCACGAGGCCCACGTAATGACTTGTGAGTGGTGCTGGTTACAAAGTCAGCGTGCGGCACTGGATTAGGATGCACACCAGCGGCAACCAGCCCAGCAATATGGGCCATATCTACAAAGAGGTATGCTCCTACCTTTTTGGCAATTTGCCCCATCCGCTCAAAATCAATCTCACGTGGGTAAGCACTCGCACCGGTGGTGATCAACTTAGGTTTCACTTCCTCCGCCACCTTCTCCAGCGCGTCGTAATCAATGCGCTCGTCTTCTTCACGCACCCCATAATGGGTTACCTCATAAAATTTTCCGGAGAAATTCGCTTTGTGTCCATGAGTCAGGTGACCACCGTGGGCGAGGTCCATCGTCAGGATTTTGTCACCCGGCTTCAGCACGGAGAAATAAACTGCCGTGTTTGCCTGTGAGCCTGAGTGAGGCTGCACGTTGGCGTGATCGGCACCAAAGATTTCCTTGGCACGATCAATAGCGAGCTGCTCAGCAATATCAACAAACTCGCAACCACCATACCACCTGCGACCGGGATAACCCTCAGCGTATTTATTGGTTAACAGGCTACCCTGCGCTTCCATCACAGCTCCACTGGTGAAGTTCTCAGAAGCAATCAACTCAATGTTGAGGTTCTGGCGGTTTTCCTCAGCTGCGATCACCTCAAAAAGTTCAGGATCTGTTAGCGCAAGACGACTGCCTGATGCCTTGGTTACGCGAGCCTGATGCCTACCGCCTTCAAATTCTGTTTCCAAGAAAGCATCCACCATGGCTAATGCTTCATCCGTATCGAGCAGGCCTGCGCCAAGACACAAAACATTAGCGTCATTGTGCTGTCGTGTAGTGATGGTCTCAGCGACACTGCGCACATTGGCAGCTTGAATGCCGCGGTAGCGGTTAGCCGCCATGCACATTCCCACGCCTGACTTGCACAGAAGGATACCTCGGTCATAGCGGCCGCTGACTACCCCACGAGCGACCTGGCTCGAGAAGTCTGCGTAATCCACAGAATCTTGGTTATTGGTTCCAAAATCTTGGACTTGATGCCCTGCTCCCTGTAAGCGTGTTACAATAGCATGCTTCAGATCTACTCCCCCGTGGTCGGCTCCTATGGCAATATTCATGTTGATTGATTCTTTGGTATTAGTGTTAGATGTTGATGTCTTATCAAAAGGATTGGCTTGGATTAGGCTAAGCTCTGCGCTGCCTTAACGACGTGGTCTGCGGTCATTCCTAGCTCAGCCATGACAATGTCTCCAGGTGCAGAAATTCCAAAACGGTCGATGCCGAGGACCTTACCTTCAAAACCTGTATACTTCACCCATAAGGGGGAAACGCCTGCCTCGATAGCAACTCTGCGAGTGCAGGATGAAGGCAACACACTTGCGCGATACTCATCACTCTGCCGATCAAAACGCTCCATGCAAGGCATGGATACCACACGGACTCCGTCACCGAGTTGCTCGGCAGCCTTCATGCAGTGCTCAACCTCAGAACCACTGGCTAGCAAGATGGTATCTAACGCACCGGTTTCCTTCTTTAAAACATAACCGCCAAGAGCGGCGCCTTCACGCCGTGTGCTAACTGAAGCCTCATTGTAGGTGGGCACGGTTTGACGGGTTAGGAACAAAGCACTAGGACCATCGATACGCTGCATGGATGCCGCCCAGGCTCCAGCTGTTTCCTCCGGATCGGCTGGGCGGAAAACATCTAGCCCAGGAATCACCCTCAAACCGCTCACTGTTTCTACAGGCTGGTGAGTAGGACCATCTTCGCCCACACCGACAGAGTCATGGGTAAGGATATAGGTCACGGGTAACTTTGCCAGAGCCGCTAAGCGGATCGATGGGCGCAAATAGTCAGCAAATACAGCAAAGGTAGCACATGATGCGCGGAACAAACCGTCATAGGCTATACCATTAGAAATAGCACCCATCGCGTGTTCACGAATGCCATACCAGATGTTACGACCCGCATAGTTTTGAGGGCCAAAGTCCCCTGCTTCTTTGATGTAATTCTTGGTAGATCCGTAGAGATCAGCTGAGCCAGTGACCAGTGATGGTAGAGCCTTGGCGACTGCCTGAATGACATCTCCACCAGCAGCTCGCGTTGCGTTGCTGTAATCTGATGGGAACTCGGGAATCTGATCGAGCAAATCGCTCGGTATGGACTTAGAAATACTCGCCGTTAACTCTTCAGCCAGTTCAGGGTTTGCCGCTTTCCAGGCCTCATACATCTTATTCCATGCTTGGAATGCGGCCTTGCCGGTTTCTTTTCTCTCGGCAAAGTAGCTTTTAGTTTGCTCTGAGACATAAAAAGTTCCGTCAGGAAGCCCCAAACCGCGACGCGCAGACTCGGCAAAATTGGCTCCGCCTTCACCATGGCCCTTGGCTGTGCCTGCAACCTCTGGGATTCCACGACCTATCTCCGTCTTGGCAATAATGACCTTCGGCTTACCGTTGTCATTCGTTTTTGCAGAATGCAAGGCCTCTGAAACAGCAAGGAGGTCATGGCCATCAATGGTCACAGCATCCCAACCTTGTGATGTGAAATACTGCTCGGCATTTTCACCCTGGGTGACATCTGCCATCGCGTCCAAGGTCACATCATTGCTATCATAAATAAGAATCAGGTTATCGAGCTCATTATGTCCCGCAAAGGCAATCGCCTCCTTCGAAACACCTTCCTGCAGGCATCCGTCGCCCAAGAGAGCAACAACGTGATGATTAAAGATGGTATGCTCAACTGTGTTGAACTTCGCTGCCGCCTGCTTACCGCTCAATGCATAGCCTACCGCATTACCGACGCCCTGACCCAATGGCCCCGTGGTCGCTTCCACCCCAGCTGTTTCATCAAACTCAGGGTGACCCGGTGTAATACTACCCAATTGACGGAAATTGCTGACATCTTGCAATGATACTTCATAGCCGGATAGGTGCAGCCAGCTATATAAAAACATCGATCCATGCCCAGCGGAAAGAATGAATCGGTCACGATTGAGCCATTTGGGTTCGTCTGGATTGTAATTCAATCCATTACTTGCATCGCCAAACAAGATAGCGCCTATCTCGGCACAGCCCAATGGAAGCCCCAAGTGACCTGATGAACAGGCGTGAACAGCATCGATAGCTAGGCCTCGGGCCTCATTGGCAGACTGGTTAAGTAAATCTGTATTAATCACGCGCGGAGAATCTACACCAAGCTCGGTTTCGGCAAGCATGAATCATGTCAAACTGGCAAGAATTGACACTTTTCGCCTCAAAAGCTCAGCCAAAGATTCATTAATCTTCACAAAACGAAAATTTCGCGTTGATTCTTGCCATTTAAACGCTAAACAAGCCGCCCGCCGCTCTTCCAGAGATTGGTTACTTCAAGCTCTCGCAAGTAATGTCCAAAAAACTCAAAATAGCACTACCCAAAGGCTCACTGCAGGATCCAACGATCAAGCTGCTTGAGCAAGCGGGGTACAACATATACACGTCATCGCGTGGCCTTCGCCCTGACTCCGACGACAAAGAGCTGGATATTTACCTTATCCGAGCTCAAGAAATTTCTCGTTATCTGGCCTCTGGATTCATCGACTGCGGTATCACAGGGCTGGATTGGGCCTCTAATGACGAGCATGCTCTTATCGATCTTGCCGAGCTTCCCTACTCCCGAGCCACCGTGCGCCCAACGAAGTGGGTATTGGTCGTTCCAGAAGACTCTCCGGTCAAATCAGTGCAGGACCTGGAAGGAAAACGCATTGCAACAGAAGGCGTGGAAATTACTCGTAACTACCTTAAAAAGAACGGAGTGAATGCCGAAGTTGAGTTTTCATGGGGAGCTACCGAAGTCAAGGTCCCTGACCTCGTTGATGCGATCGTCGATGTCACCGAAACAGGGGCTTCGCTGCGCGCCAACGACCTCCGCATTGTCGATACTCTGCTCACTTCATTCCCCCACTTTTACGGATCCAAGGAATCATACCAAGATGACTGGAAAAAACAGAAAATGGACCGCATGGTGCTGATGCTCAAAGCAGCGCTAGAGGCTCGAGGCAAAGTGGGACTGAAGATGAATCTTCCGGAAAAGTCCTTGCAAGCTGTGCTCGAGAAACTACCTTCTCTCCGCCGTCCGACCGTTTCGCACCTCGCAGAGGAAGGATGGGTAGCAATTGAGACCATCATTGAAGATGCCGTAGCACGCAACCTCATTCCTGACCTCAAAGAGCTCGGAGCTGAAGGAATTATCGAATACCCTCTCTCTAAAATCGTTCTCTAATATAAAATCACTATACGTTTTAGTCCTTATAACAACCTAACCTAGAATACCAAAACCATGGGATGTCTCAAAAAACGTCGTAAGACGAAAATCAGTAAGCATAAGCGCAGAAAGCGCATGAAGGCTAATCGCCATAAGAAGCGTCTTCGCTATAAGTCCTAGTCGCAAGACTAGAGCTTCCATAGTGTATTACATACACTTTACAAAAAGGGACACAGCCTCGCGTTGTGTCCCTTTTTCTGCGCACCTGAAGAGACGAAGTTCTCTTTTAGTGCCTGCGCCTGTGTATTCTCTGGGCTAGACCCAGTTAAATCGGCCCTTTTCTATATCGACCCTTAAATCGACCCTTAAAAATGCATGCGCCCAATGTCAGTGCGTTTTTGGGCACCATCAAAGCTGACCTTCGCCAACTCGGCATAGGCCAAATCAACCGCAGCGAGTCGCTCCTCGCCACCAGCCACCACGGCAAGCACACGCCCGCCATTGCTTTCCCATTGACCATTCGCATTGAGCCTAGTTCCAGCGTGATAGACACGAGCATCCTGCAGCTCCTCGAGGCCTGAGATCACATCCCCACTTCGTGAGCTAGCAGGATAGCCTGCACTGGCAAGGATTAGACAGACGCTCCAGCCTTCATCAAAAGTGAGCAGCTCCGGTTTCATTTCGCCTTTAGCCGCCGCTAGGCAAAAACTAGCGATATCCCCTTGAACCAATGGCATCACCGCCTGGCACTCAGGGTCACCAAAGCGGCAGTTATACTCAATAATTTTGGGGCCAGCCTCGGTCATCATCAAACCAAAGTAGAGATAACCACGGTAAGGCAATCCATCTTCAATCAAGCCGTCTACGGTTGGCTTAACGATCGTTTTCTCAATCAAAGCTAAGGTTTCAGCATCGATGAGCTGCCTACTCGCAACGGCACCCATACCACCAGTGTTGGGCCCCTCATCATTATTTCCAATGCGTTTATAATCCCGGGCCGGCGTGAAAATCAGATATTTATCATCACATACCGCCGCAAAGATGGACACTTCAGGACCCACCAAGCACTCCTCTACAAGAAGTCTGCCGGCACCGAATTTACGCTCTACGAGCACCTCATTCAAAAACTCCTCCGCACTGGCTTCATCAGCACACACGGCAACCCCCTTACCTGCCGCAAGCCCGTCAAACTTCAACACCGTAGGGTAGACCCCATCGATAGCAACACGAGCTTCCTCTATATTGGCACAACCAGCAGCTGCGCCAGTCGGTATAGCGTGACGCAGCATAAACTCCTTGGCAAATTCCTTACTCGCCTCGAGCTGTGCAGACTGCTTGTGCGGCCCCCAGCATGGAATACCCGCTTGCTCACAGAGATTGGCCAACCCTTCATCCTTGACGAGGTAACTTTCCTCTCCTGCCACACAGAGCTCGATATGATTGGCACGCATCCACTCAATCAGGCTATGCAGCCCGTCAACGTCAACACTCTTTGCCAATGGCTTAATGGCATCACTGCCAGGAAAGCAATACAGCTCTGTGTCCACGGGTGATTCCTTTAATGCGGTGATCAGCGCATGTTCACGCCCCCCTTTTCCTACAACCAAAATTTTCATCGCGGCAAATGAAGCGGAGTGCAGCCAAGCAGGCAAGTGTTTCTCTATAAAAGTGGCTGTTTTCTGTCAACAAGCGGCTTCTGTTGAATTTCAAGCGAGGCCGCACCCGTAAATTGCCGTGTCATCATAGTATTTCGTCTATACTTGTGCATTTTTTTTAACCAAAATGTTGCGGGCAGATCATTTTAGATTATAGATCTGTGCGCACCCTACTCAAAGGCACCTCTCCCGCAGGCAAACCTTGAGAAAATCTGCGGGCAATGACGCTATTGCACCACATAATCAATACACATCTGCTGCAACGAGCAGGAAACTCAACTTATATCTACCTATGTCGAATCATACCAAGTCAAATAAGATACACGGAATGCCAGAAGCCCAAGGCCTCTATGACCCAGACAATGAACACGACTCATGCGGAGTTGGCTTCCTTTGCCACCTGAAGGGAAAAAAATCCCACGACATCATCAAGGGCGCTCTCGACATGAATGTCTGCATGGACCACCGTGGTGGCTGCGGCTTTGACGAAGCAACTGGAGATGGCGCAGGTCTGTTCTTCCAACTCCCCCATAAATTTTTCAAAACGGTAACAAGTGAACTCGACTTCACTCTACCCGAAGAAGGTCAATACGCCGTCGGCTTCGTCAATCTCTCCCCAGAGCCCGAGGAAGCAGCAGCAGCCATTGAGACCTATGAGAAGATCGTCAAAAAAGAAGGACAGACCGTACTTGGCTGGCGCGACGTCCCCACCAACAGCGACATACTTGGTAAAGCCTCCCGCGAATGCGAACCTCTGATGAAGCAAATCTTCATCGCCCGTTCGCCAGAGATTACCGACGACCTTGATTTTGAGCGTAAGCTCTATGTCATCCGCCGCAGAAGCTCTCAGGCCGTGCGTTATTGCACCACAACTGGATCTGAATCATTCTACACCGTTACTCTATCAGCACGCACGATCGTCTACAAAGGCATGCTCACCACTTGGCAGCTGAAGGACTACTTCCCCGACCTGCAGCACAAAGACATGGAGTCAGCCATGGCACTCGTTCACTCACGTTTCAGCACCAACACATTCCCAAGCTGGCCACGAGCCCAACCATTCCGCTACATGTCCCATAATGGTGAAATCAACACCATGCGTGGCAATGCAAACTGGATGCAAGCACGTCAGAAATTACTCTCAAGCGGTGTGTTGGGTAAGGACCTCGACAAACTTCTCCCCATCATTCGTGATGACGGATCTGACTCCGCCATGTTTGATAACTGCCTCGAGTTCCTCGTGCTCTCCGGGCGTTCCTTACCCGAAGCCGTCATGATGATGATCCCAGAGCCTTGGGAAAACCATCAACACATGAGTGACTCCAAGAAAGCATTCTACGAGTACAACGCTACCCTCATGGAGCCATGGGACGGCCCAGCATCAATTGCTTTTTGTGATGGTGTCTCTATCGGAGCCATTCTCGATCGTAACGGACTGCGCCCTTCACGATACTACGTCACCAATGATGACCTTGTAATCATGGCCTCAGAGGTTGGCGTGCTCAAAGTCGACCCCGCCACTGTCATCAAAAAAGGCCGCCTTGAGCCAGGCCGTATGTTCCTTGTCGACACCAAAGAAGGCCGCATCATCGGCGACACTGAGGTCAAAGAGCAAGTAGCTCAGAACAAGCCCTACGGTGACTGGCTCGAAAAAAATCGCGTTTTCTTTGCTGACCTAGCACAGGGAACCGCCAAGCCTACTATCGAAGGTCACGACCTGATCCAGCGCAACCGCGCATTCGGATACACCTTTGAAGATAAACGCCAAATCCTCGCGCCTACAGCCCTAACAGGAAACCAACCTCTAGGTGCAATGGGTAACGACACCCCTATCGCTGTTCTCTCCGATAAACCACAGCTACTCTACAACTACTTCAGGCAGCTTTTTGCACAGGTTACCAACCCAGCTATTGACCCGATTCGGGAAGAGTTAATTACCTCCAGCGTTACCTTTGTCGGTTCGGAAAGTGACATCCTTCACCCGGGACCAGAAAACTGCCGCATGGTTCGTTTGGAAAGCCCCATCATCGACAACCATCAGCTTGCTAGCCTCCGTGATATCGATCTCGAAGGCTTCCAGTCTGAGACCCTTCCTATACTCTACGTTCCTGACAAAGCCGAAGCTGGACTGGCTGGCGGCCAACTACCAGGACACGCAGACAACCCAGAAGCCTCAGACCTAACAGAAGACATCAACTCACTCTCCGGCGAATCACTCAAACTCGCCCTCGACAAGCTCTTCAAGGCGGCGGACACATCCATCCTTCACGGTGACAATGTTCTCATCTTATCCGACCGTGGTATGAACAAGAAAAACGCACCGATCCCAGCATTACTTGCCGTGGCCGGACTGCATCACCATCTCATACGCCAAGGAACACGCACCAAGGTATCCATCATACTTGAATCTGGAGAGCCACGTGAAGTTCACCACTTTGCAGTGCTGTTAGGATACGGCTGTGATGTGATCAACCCATACATCGCTATTGATACCCTCGCTCAAATGACTGAGGATGGCGAACTCGACATGGCACACGATGATGCCGTGAAAAAATATCTGAAAGCATCTATCAAAGGCGTGATTAAAACCATGTCCAAAATGGGCATCTCCACCGTTGCTAGCTACCGTGGCGCACAGATCTTCGAATGCATCGGACTGAACAATGAGGTCATCGACCAATACTTCACCCGCACCACATCCCGCGTTAAAGGAATTGGCCTGGGCACCATTTCTCGCGAAGTGAAGCTCCGCCACCATGACGCCTACAAAGAGCGTGAAACAGAGAACGACGCCCTCGACGCGGGTGGCATCTACCAGTGGCGCTCAGACGGTGAACGTCACCTCTTTAGCCCTCAGGCCATTCACCTACTGCAACAGTCGACCAGAATGGGCGACATGGGGGTTTTCCGCCAGTACTCAGCTCTCATCGACGAACAGTCCAAAAGCCTCTGCACCCTGCGCGGCTTAATGGACTTCAAGTTTGACCCGGATAAATCCATTCCGATCGAAGAAGTCGAACCCGCCAGCGAGATCGTCAAACGCTTCAAGACCGGCGCCATGTCTTATGGCTCTATTTCCAAAGAAGCTCACGAAGCACTCGCCGTTGCCATGAACCGCCTCGGCGGCAAATCCAACACCGGAGAAGGTGGCGAGGACCCCTACCGTTTCACATGGACCAACGAACGAGGCGACTCCAAGAAGAGCGCCATCAAGCAGGTAGCGAGCGGACGTTTCGGCGTCACCTCAGACTACCTCGTCAATGCTCGGGAAATCCAGATCAAGATCTCGCAAGGTGCCAAGCCTGGTGAGGGTGGAGAATTGCCCGGTCACAAGGTGCTTCCCGCTATTGCCAAGGTGCGTGGCACCACCCCAGGTGTAGGTCTTATCTCTCCCCCGCCTCACCATGACATCTACTCGATTGAGGACATGGCAGAGCTCATTCACGATCTCAAGAACGCCAACACCGAAGCCCGCATTAACGTCAAACTCGTCTCCGAAGTCGGAGTCGGCACGATTGCTGCAGGTGTCGCCAAAGCAAAAGCCGACGTCATCCTCATCTCGGGTCATGATGGGGGCACCGGCGCTAGCCCACGTTCCTCCATTCAGCACGCCGGCTCCCCATGGGAACTTGGTCTCGCTGAAACCAATCAAACGCTGCTACTGAACAATCTCCGTAGTCGAGTCATCTTAGAAACCGATGGACAGCTAAAAACTGGACGTGATGTCGTCATCGGCGCACTACTCGGTGCAGAGGAATTTGGTTTTGCCACCGCACCTCTCGTCACCCTTGGTTGCATCATGATGCGTGTTTGTCACAAAAACACCTGCCCTGTTGGCATCGCCACACAGAACGAAGTTCTCCGAGCGAAGTTCAATGGCGCGGTAGAAAACGTTGTCAACTACATGAATTTTGTTGCTGAAGAAATTCGCGAACTGATGGCGAAACTAGGCTTCCGTAATATCAATGAAATGGTTGGTCGCTGCGACATCCTCGAGATGATCAATGCTGTCGATCACTGGAAAGCTCAAGGTCTGGATTATTCTAAAATCCTCTACCGACCCAAGGTGGGTGAAGAAGTAGGCACTTATGCTACCCAAGAGCAGGATCACCTCCTCGACCGCGCATTGGACAACACCACTATCCTTGAACTCTGCCGCCCAGCCATCGACAACTATGAAAAAGTCCATGCCGAGCTAGACATCATTAACGTCAACCGCGTTGTCGGAACCATCACAGGTTCTGAAATAACTCGCCGACACGGTGCCGCAGGTCTTCCGGAAGACACCATTCACCTTAAGTTCAACGGCTCTGCTGGTCAAAGTCTGGGAGCATTTTGCACCAAAGGCATGACATTCGAACTCGAGGGCGATGCTAACGACTACATCGGCAAAGGTGTTTGCGGAGCCAAAATCATTGTCTACCCACCGAAGTGCTCTCCCCCAGAGCTCATCGCTGACCAGAACATCATCGTAGGTAATGTTGCCTTTTACGGAGCCACTTCAGGTGAAG
>Ga0115545_1000813_pt1 | contig 16642 bp, 10 predicted proteins | sample COGITO_mtgs_1003_FD_87188 | JGI IMG/M metagenome (GOLD analysis project Ga0115545, IMG submission 87188) | Pelagic marine microbial communities from North Sea - COGITO_mtgs_100330 | ecosystem: Environmental > Aquatic > Marine > Epipelagic | place: Germany:Helgoland, sampling site Kabeltonne...
ATCATACTTTCCCTGCCGAGCTTAAGGAGGCCGGCGAAAAACTCAGCCAAAGCAAGACGGAGGTGATCGCAAAATACGCGCAAACCCTCATCAGCAAAGGCTACCCCAAACGCAACAGTTCAGTTTATAAAGACAAGGTGCCTCAATGGGTGAAGCAAAACGCGGCATTGGACAAAGCATACGCTTCCGGAATAAAAACCTACGGCCAATTTTGCTCCGCCTGCCACCAGCCGCACGGCAAAGGCATGGCCAACATCGCACCCAGCCTGGTCAAGAGCGACTGGGTCAATGGTGACTCCAAGATACTGATGGGCGTGGCCGTGCATGGCCTCTCAGGGCCGATTCATATCAATGGCGAACTCGCCAAAAATATTCCGCCCATCATGCCCGGGCACGGTTTCCTCACTGACCAGCAGCTTGCCGACGCCCTCAGCTATGTGCGTAACGCGTGGGGTAACAAGTCAGATCAAATCTCACCCGATCAGATCAAATCCTACCGTGAACAAAATGCTGATCGAGTGGCTCCCTGGACCGAGGCTGAATTGCGCGGCGAAAAAAACACCTCTGCAGCTACTGCTGGTGATGTGCCTACTGCTGGTGAGGCCACAGACCTAATCGCAGCGGGCGATTTTTCTGCCTGGACCACTGTCAAAGGAGCTCCGGTTGAAAAAGGCTGGAAGATTGAGGACGGTGTTATCCATCGCCACGCCAAGGGCGGCGACATCATCACCAAGGCAAGCTACAAAAACTTTGAGCTCAGCTTTGAGTGGAAAATATCGAAGGCCGGTAATAGCGGAGTGAAATACCGCACCAAGGGCAGCCTCGGTCTGGAGTATCAGGTGCTGGATGACCAAAATCACCCTGACCGCAAAATCGACAATCACCTGGCCGCCTCGATGTACGAGATCATTGCGGCTCCCGCGAATAAGCCGATCAAACCCGTAGGTGAGTGGAACAAGGCCCGCATCGTCGCCAAAGGAAACCACATCGAGCACTGGCTCAACGGCGTCAAGGTCATTGAGATCGAATACGGCAGTGATGACTGGAAAGCGCGTTTCAAAAAAAGCAAATACAGCAAGCGCCAATACAAGAAGAAGAACGAGGGCTTCGGCAGCTGGGAGGGCCCGATCCTGCTCCAGGATCACCAAGATCCCGCCTGGTTTCGTAACCTGAAAATCAAAAAGCTAGACTAACTCCAAACAAACAGAACCATGATCAAAAAATATCTCACTACCCTCGTTGGCACCGCTGCCGTGTCTCTAACAAGCCTAACAATCCAGGCCGAGCCGGACTCATCCAGCACTGCTACGCCTGAGAAAACTGCTAGCGCGGCTAAGGACGACTGGCAGCCGCTTTACCGTGGTAAACTCGATGATTTCCGCATCTACTTCCGCGGCCAAGGCTACATCGATGACGTGCACAGCCAGGATGTTTTTGTCGCTGAGCCTAAACAAATCCACGTCCGCAAAGGCACCAACGGCCTGATCGTCACCAAGGTGCCTCACAGTTATTATCATGTAAAAGTCGACTATCGCTGGGGCGCCAAGGGCGGGTCGATGAACGCGGGTCTGATGACCCATGTCGACCTCGACTCCAAGTGCGTGAAGGACAACCGGCCGCAGTCCATCGAGATCAACATGAAAGCGGACGCCCCCGGCAGCATCTGGTTGGCGAGCAAGCTCGGCCCCTTCGGCTCCACCTTCATCGAAAAAGGCACTAAAAATTACCTGCCCGAGGCCCAGGGTGGCATAGCGCGTGATGCCTCGCCCTTCAGGAACCGCACTATCCTCGCCCGCTACCCGGACGCCAAACCAAACTCCAATCCGCATGGTGAATGGAACACTCTCGAGGCAATCGTTCATGGCAGCGAATCCGTCGAGATCATCCACAACGGCCATACCGTCAATCTCGTCACCAAACTGCTCGCCCCAAAAGCAGGCAGCAAGGAACCCGGCTTACCACTGGTGGAAGGAGGCATCGGCCTGCAAAGCGAGGGCCAGGAGATCTTCTACCGCAACTTCGTGATTAAGAAGTTGAAACCCTAAATTCTTATTTTTTGATCAGGCTATACGCCCTTAACACCTACTTTGTATTAGCGTTCGCGTAGTCGATTTGCTCCGGCGTCGATCAAGCCAATGGCATTTAGCCCCGCGGGTGGTTGACAGATGGTTGTGGCATGGATGCTCTATCCGCAATCAAAGTCTCAACTTACAAACAATATACCAGAAACACCTGCTGATGTAGTCACCTCCCCATCCCGCTTTCCCGCCCAGCAGTTTGATCGTGTGTTTGCGGTCATATCGAAACTGTTCGCAGAATTTATCGAGCCTCTTCGAACGGCCCGATTTGAACCATGACCGGTAGCGTTGCCCCAGACGCGGCAACATCTCTTCTCGTATAGGTTGACTCATCAGCATGCCTTAAAAATTGCTGATGTTCAGCCTTCAAAAAATAGTTCTTGACGAAGAATCACGCCATATATACGGTATTGTGCAATACATAATACGCAATACGCAATACCAATACGCAATACATAATATCTATCTCTAATTGAATGGATAAGAGAGGTTATCTTTCCACTTTTCCCTCAAAACAAACAACAACACAAAGAAGTATTAATGAAAAAACTCATAATGTTACTGGTCGCTGCCTCCGTGATTTTCGCAGGATTCACCTATTATGGTAAAGTCGCCGACAATGGTGAAGACCTCAGAGTGGTGCGAGGTCAGATCGTTGTAGATGGCAAAGGCATCCCTGGTGCCGTGGTGCAGGTGTTTCTAAGGGGTCAGAATTTGGAGACCCAGAAACCCATATTTGAAGTCTCTTGCGACGCGGCTGGGAAGTTCATTGCTGAGGTCGGTTCAGACGAATATCGCTTGGTCCCCCAGGCAGAGGGCTATCTGGCCAAGGAGGCCCTTGTTTTGTTATCCGAGGCACCCAGTGAAATTTCGGAGCAAGTCCTTGAGGTGTTTCCGACCATTAATTTGTTCGGTGAAACCATTTTTGACGGCGCGCCTTTAACCGAGGTCAAGATCGTCGTCAGGCTAACGCATCATTTCGGGAGCATACGAAACAGCGCAGTTCGGGGAGTGATGGTCGAGTCAATCTGGCGAAGGACAACGGTCTCGGATGAAAAAGGTGCGTTCCAACTGTTGATGCCCAAGGGGAAGGCGGAATACGAGTTAAGAGGAAGCAAAGACGGCTACACACTTTCCAAGTCAGTCACAGCCAGGCCCGATCAATCTCCTATCATTTTGCCATTTGAATTGAAGAAAGAGAAGGGCGAATATTTTCAAGGAATCATCCGAACCCCGGAAGGGCAACCCTTAGCCGGGGCCAAGATATACGGTGCGCCGAGCAATGCGGAGGCAACCAGTGGACCGGACGGTAAATTTCGCTTGGGGCCGGTCGAAGAAGATTACTTTTATCCTCATTTTTGTGTGGCATGGAAAGACGGCTACGCTCCAAACCATGTTGAATTGGATTTTAAGCAGTCCGATAAGCTGATTGAACTTAAGGTAAAAAGGGCATTCAGCATTCAAGGATCGCTTGTCGATGCAAAGGGCAAGCCAATCCCGAACGGAAATATTCGACTAAGGCGTGGACCAAATATCGTGATCACAGATAACGACTGGTCGAGGATGAGGACCTTGTTCGGAACTATCAGTCCGATGAAAGATGGAGCTCTCGAGTGGTTGAAGAGCGATGACGAGGGGCGTTTCCGTTTTGACCACCTCCCTCAAGGGGAGTATCTACTTACGTATGAGCCCGACCGTTATTGGATTAATGATGTATTTAAGCCTGCAGCTTTGGTCAAAGCGCAGGCAGGCGCAGAGGCTGTGATTTTGCAAGCTGGTGAATTTCATGGCTCGGTGGTGACAATACGTGGTCGAGTCACAGATCGAGTTTCTGGTGAACCTCTCAAAGGGGTGAAGGTTGATATAGGCCAAGTTGAGCGAACGCTTTCGGGCTATACTATTCATAGCGTGGAGGAGGTTTTGAGCAATGAGAATGGCTACTTTGAATCCAAAAATTTAATTGAGGCGACCTCCTATATGTTGGCTTGTGACCATGAAGGCTATGCCAAGGCGAAGTCAGAAGCGGTTGACTACCTGGCCGGCGAATATGAGGTCAATTTTTCACTGTTGGAAGAGCGGCGCGTGGATGTGGAAGTTGTGGATGTGCGAGGCAAAGCCGCGGCGGGCGTCGAAATTGCAGTTAACAACCAAAGTGGTGAATCTTTAACGATTTGGACCGGCAATTCAGGTAGAACCCGAGCCTCTGCCGACGCCAATGGAAAGCTATATATATATGGCATGCCGGCAGAGACCATTACTCTGATGATAAGTCGAGATTGGGGAGACGGCCTCACTGAAGAAGAGCATGATCTTCGCCCGGCTGGCCCGCACCAGATTCGGATTCAACTTCCTCAGGCGATACCAGAGGAAACGCAATTGCTGACCATCAACTTCATCAATGAACAAGGAGCATCGGAACGCAACATTTCCACCGATTCCGATAAGGCATTGTGGGTGCGTGCCTTTGACGCCGATAATTTCCTCGTCGATTCCAAGCGGGTTTGGCGCGAAGGCAACAAGTGGAAGCGAATGTGGTTTAACCAAGTCGTCGGGGAGAGGACGGGCTCCGTCAGCCTATTGTTACCTAAATCGGGCGGCCGCATCGAAGTGGATGCCGACGGCTTTGAGAGTCGTTCACACATAATTTCAGCAGCAGATGGCGAAAATCCAAAGCAGCGGCTGAACGTCGTTCTGGTGCCTAATTAAATGGATAGAAAATCGCTTTTCCAGAGCACCATGTTTTCCTATGGCTCTTGCTAGAACACGAGGGTATATGTTTCACCAGCTTTGGTGCCAAAGTGGATTTGATTTTTCCCGGCACGGGTCTCGACCGCGTTGCCCTTGCTGTCCGTGATCGTTGCGTTCTCTACAGCGGGGTAGCTCAGAGCACAGTCGCCGCCGTTTCGGGCCAAGATGGAAACTTCTGTGGCTTTGCCATCCTGCCATTTCGCCGAGACCACAAAGTTGCCGCGGGCAACCAGGCCATCAAAGTGTCCCGTGCTCCATGACTTCGGCAGCGCAGGCAGAATGTTGATGGTGCCTTCATGGCTTTGCAGCAGCATCTCGGCCACACCGGCCATGGTGCCTAGGTTGCCATCGATCTGGAAGGGGGGGTGCAGAGCCCAAAGGTTGGTTGCTGTGCGGGTGCTAATAAATTGCGCGTAAGCCTCGCGCGCCTTGTCACCCTCGCCAAGCCGGGCGCGGCAGTTCATGCGGTGAGCTAGGGCCCAACCGGTGGTTTTGTTACCGCGCAGATCCAGTGTTTTGCTCGCTGCTTGCATCCACTCCGGCTGGTTGGACTTGATCATTGTGCCCGGGTAGAGGGTGCAAAGGTGGGAGATGTGGCGGTGGGTTGGCGCGCCGATGTCACTGTAGTTCGTTTCTTCGCGGTATTCCTTGATCTGGCCGCTGGCACCCACCAGAACCGGATCGAGCCTGACGACCTGCTCACGGATGATCTCAAGGAAGGGATCCTCACTATCTAGTTCATCAGCCATCTTCAGCGTGTCGGCATAGCTTTCCCAGACAAAACCCTGGTCGAAGGTGCAGCCGGCAAAGATATATTTCTTTCCTTCTTTATATCCCGGGAGGGCCTTCAATTGCTCTGCTGAAGCACGCTGTTCCGGTGAGGCCGACGGCTCAACCAGCAGTAGCTCACCGTGTGGCTTCAGCGCCTTGGAGTAAAATTTACTCAAGGACAGCATCGCTGGATAGCCGACCTCCTTAAGAAATGCACGATCCTGAGTGAAGTCGTAATAATCCACCAGTAATTTGGCGGTAAAGCCGCCGGTGCCCGGGCCGGAATGGCCGCCGGCACTGGGAACATAGTAAGCATTGGCTCCGGTTCCGATGATCCAGCCATTATCTTCACCTTTGTTGAGCTGGCCCGGATTGTGCTTACGCACATAGTCGGTGGCATGCTGCTGTGCGATCGGGAGATAGGCCTCGAAAAAGCCAATATAGGCTTCGAAACACTCGGCTAGATTGGCGCTCATTGATCCCCAGTAATTCATCTGCACATTGATGTTGTGCCAGAAGCCTCCCGTCCACGGCGAATAATAATCCTGGCACCAGGCCCCCTGCAGATTGGCGGGCAGACTGTTTTGGCGTGAGCTCGAAATGAGCAGGTAACGGCCATATTGGAACATCAGTTCTTCGAGCCAGTTGTCCCTTTTGCCTTTTTGATATTTTTCGAGAAGGATGTGGGTCGGGTCACTTGTTGGTTTTGAGTTCAGGTTCACCGAGACACGGCCAAAGAGATTTTGATAATCACTGAGGTGCCTCTTTTTGAGCTCGGCATAGCCCAAGTCATGAGCTGCTTGCATGCGGGCTGAAACAGCATCGTGCGGAAACTCATCTGGGTTGAGTTTTTTGGCACCGGCATTGCTGAAGGTCTTAGCACTGAGGCGGTAGTTGGTTCCGCTTGTAATCAGCAGTGTCACCGCGTCGGCCTTGTTGACCCTAACGGTTCCGTTCTTCGCATCGGCGCTCAGTGAGCCACCTTCGTTGAGCACTTTGATCTGGCCCTCAAAATTGCAACTAAACAAAGGCATGGATCCCTTGAGGGTGAGAAGATTTTCCGCTGCCGTGATCTTGCCATTGCGCTGCTTCAGCGCAAGATAGGGGATCTCTGGACGCACGGTAAAGGAGAGCGCCCCTTTCTGATCAGCAGTAAGGCGGATGGCGATCACATTGTCCGGGTAAGAAGCAAGATACTCCCGTTGATAGCGCACCCCTTCTTTCTCGTAGGAGACGTGGGCGATGGCGTCGTTCAGGTTGAGCGAGCGGCGGTAGTTCTTCACCTCGTCCTGGTTAAAATCGAGAAAGAGCTCGGCGAAGCTGGTGAGGCCTCCTTTGCCGTATATCCCCTTGTTATGAAGCGTTTTATCCGTGATCTGAACACGCTCGGTATCCGTCCGCCCGAAGATAGAAACTCCAGTATAGCCATTGCCAATGGGGTAAGACCATCTTTCCCAGTCCCGGTCATAGGACTTTGGCCTTTTACTGTCCTTGGTCGCCTCCCAATTACTTCTGCCGTTGTTAGGGGCGGGTTCGAGTTCCCAGAGTTCGTAGGTTCTTGATGTGTCATCGGCGGATGCTGACAAGGTCAGGCCGACAGCCAATACAGATGCTATCTTAATCGTTTTTGTTATCATTTTTTGAAGTTCTTTATTTTCTTTTTATGTGTCTAGGTAGAGCAGGATATTACAGCGATATGACGTTGCTACTGTTTATTTAATTCTACAAGTGTCCAGGGGGTCTTGCGTCTTTTATGACTCCTACGTATTCTATTCACGTCTTTCTCTCCAACCAATTGGGCTGAATTCCCCCAGGAATTACGAATATAGGTCAGCACTTCTGTTATGTATTTATCATCATGAGAAGCTAGAGATTCCATGGCGCCAGGGTAGGTTTTACCATCCACCGGGCCAGCCAGACCATGCAGAGTTATTTTTATCAGCTTAGACTTATCTCCCAGCACTCTTTTAGAACCTTTCAAGGGGGGGGCTAGAGTAGTATCTGTCCCTCCCATTGGAGTGCCTTCACCGTTTGCACCGTGACAGGCAAAGCAGAGACTTTTGTAATGCGTTTCGCCTGCATCCATCATCTTATTAAAGATCGGACCTTTACCTTTGAGGGCACTCCTCATCTCTGAGCGTTTTCGGGAGGCTTCTCTCTCGCGTGCTGCTTGAGCGATGTGGTGTTTGAGGACCGCATGCGTTTTATGCTTCTCGCTGAGTTTGGCTAGATAGGGCCCAGAGAGTTCACTCGGCCCAAACTTCTGCATGCTTAAGAATGCCTGAGTGAGCAGAGCTGAAGCAGCAGGCCCTGTTAGAATAGTTTCATATTGTTGCAGAAGCGTCTTATCACCGGCCTGCAGCCAAGGATCCGATACTCTGAGTGCGTGAGCTGCTACTCTTTCATCCGCAGATTGTATGAGCGGCAGCACGAATTGAAGATCGAGGGCTTGAAGACCTTCGAGGGTCCAGAGCAGCTCTATCTTTTCTTGTGATTGGTTAGACTGTTCTAGCGCTGACTTAAGATCCGGAACGATGCTTTTATCATTGCGTAAGATAAGAATTTTCCTCGCAGTACTTCTCATCCAGCCATTTGTATGACCAAGGTAAGCCATGATCTCCTTTGAGCTTTTTTTGAGCATTTCAGGTTTCTTGAACGTTGCTGAATAGTTATCTGGAACTAAGCGATAAATACGTCCCATTTGCTTGTTCTTTGCGAGGCCATATTGGTCAATAATGCCACGAATGTATGATCCTTTTTTCGTCCAGTTACTCTCTTGAATAATGCCGCGGTACATATCAACAACATAAAGGGCTCCATCGGGGCCAGTCTTTAGATTGATTGGGCGAAAATTAGCATCGGTAGAACGTATGAATTCAGAATTGGGAAAGACGTTACGCATTTGACGGAAGCCAAGTGAGGTATCGACCTTTGCCATTCTGATGAGGCGACCTACTGGCTCTGCCAATACATAATTACCATAAAACTCTGGCATCAAATCACCGCGATACACACCGTGACCACAGGCGGCCGTGACGTGATTGAGAGTGTTGTCAGTTCTGAAACGTCGTGCACCTCCTTGAGAATCCGGGATATTATCTATTGGCCAGACGACGTTGAAGTCTTTTTCTAATTCATCAGGAAACTTAGCCAGGCCATAAACTGGTGGAGTCTGAAAGAACTCAAAACTTTTTTCTGCACCAGAAAAACCACCAGAAAGATGGCCATCATCATCGTGATTTAAACCCCATTGAGCATTGATATGTTGGCCATTGCGGACGACTAGTTTGCCATCTAGAATTCTCAGCCTGGTGCTACTTTTAGTCATGTAAATCCAGTTATCAATATTCCAGATAAGACCACTAGGTTGGTGCTCAAGATTCTCGTCTCTAGGGCCGCCTTTGTAGAATAATACTTTTTCATCAGCTTTGCCGTCACCTGTGGTGTCACGGTAGGCGTAAATATCGAGAGTGTCGGTCTCGCAGATGAGTATCCGGTCATCGAGCGGTAAGATCATGCGTGGTAGATGTAGACCATCAATAAATGCAGTGGATTTATCCATCTTACCATCGCCGTTAGTATCTTGCAGTTTGATGACTCTGCTCTTCTTCTCTGACTGACCAGTGCCATCGGCATCTTGCATGTAAGTTGTCATTTCGATGACGTAGAGATCACCATTGGCATCCCAGACACAGTCGACTGGTTCCTTGATCATCGGCTCAGATGCTACCAGTTGCAGCTTGTAGCCTTTTGGCACCTGAATTGTCTTCATGCTCTCATCTGGGCTCAGTGGTTTCACCTGATTATAGAGCTGCTCAGAGTTCTGCGGGGCCTTACCATCTGCCAGCGCAGGTAAGGTTTCCTGAGCAGGAATTTGGGAAACCTGAGTTAGGCCCGTTAGAGCGATAAAAGTAGTTTTAATAAAAAGTTTCATGGATGTTTTTAATGTAGTTCTTTGGTTATTTTTGTGCCTTTGCACCCAGGGAATAAATCTTTCCAGCTTCGGTTGTTTGATAAAGTATTCTGGCGCCGGTATCAGTCTGCACGATCAGAGGGTTGCCCTGGAGTGACTTCACTTCTGCGCGTTTCACTTGACCGTCAGCCCAATCCATCGAGACCTCAAAGCCGCCTCGGGCGCGTATGCCTGAGATCGAGCCGTTGGGCCAAGCTGACGGTAATGCGGGTAGAAAATCGAGAATGAAGTTCCCCTGCGCATCGCGACGGTGGCTTTGCAACAAGGCCTCGGTTATCCCCGCAGTCAGGCCGAAATTTCCATCGATCTGAAACGGCGGGTGCGCATCGAAGAGGTTGTTATAAAACCCTGCTCCTCTGTTCTCACTAGCATTGTTAAAGAAGCCGGTGAGCACTGTATTCATTCGGTCTCAGTCGCGAAGACGCGCCCAGAAGTTTATTTTCCACGCTCGTGACCACCCTGTAGCGCCATCACCACGCAGGTTGAGCGACTGCTTGGCAGCAGCAAAGATCTCTGGGGTATCCGGTGTGATCTCAGAACCGGGATGCAGCCCCCACAAGTGCGAGATATGACGATGGTTGGTCTTGGGGACTTCTTTGTAAACCCATTCCTTAAGCGTGCCCATTTGGCCGACCTCATTGGGCGCAATTTTTGCGCGCAGTGCCGTCAGCTTTTTGGCAAATTCCGCATCGATGCCCAAGATGCCGGCGGCTTCCGCGGTGCTGGCAAATATTTCTCGGATAATCTGATGGTCCATGGTCGGCCCCATCACCAGCCCGCCAATCTCAGGAGAATTACTGGGACCACTGACGAGCCAGCCCGTGCCATTGATCCGATCTTCCACGAGGTAATCGGCGAAAAATTCGGCAATCCCTTTCATGGCAGGGTACGCCCGTTGCTTCAGAAATTGCTTATCGCCCGTGTAAAGATAGTGCTCCCACATGTGTGTGGTCAGCCATGCCCCACCCGTAGGCCAGATGCCATGATTGGCCGCATTAATCGGAGCGGCTCCGCGCCAAAGATCGGTGTTATGATGCACCACCCAGCCTGGGGCCTTGTATAGATGCTTCGCGGTCTCAGAGCCCGTGATCTGTAGATCATCAATCATGTCAAAGAGCGGCGTGTGGCACTCCGAGAGATTGGTCATCTCAGCAGGCCAGTAATTCATCTCCGTATTGATATTGATCGTGTAGCGAGATCCCCAAGGAGCGACCTTCTCTCCATTCCACAGCCCTTGAAGGTTGGCGGGCTGTCCACCCGGGCGAGAGGACGCAATCAGGAGATAACGACCATATTGGTAAAGTAGCGCGGCAAAGGCAGGATCTGGGTCCTTAGAGAAGTTGTTGAGCCGCTGAATGGTCGGACGTGAAGCGGAGTCACCCCCACCAAGATCCAGAGAGACGCGCCGGAACAGTTCTCGGTGATCTGCCTGATGGCCGGAGAGGACATCTTGGTAGGATTTGCCTGCAACAGCTTTTAGCATCTGAGCGCACTTTGCGCCCGGATCCCCGTCAATTGACCTGAAATTCTCGAAACTGGTCGCAGCCACCAGAGTCAGCACGGCAGCATCCGCATGGTGCACTTCAATGCCGGCGTCACTAGTCTTGACTTCACCCCCCTCGGCGCTCACCCGTAAACGAGACTCGAACTCCACAAAGCTTTTCATCCCAGAAGACCTTGCTTTACTGGGCACATCGTCAGCCTTCCCCTTCATGAGAATCGTGTTCGCATCAACCTGTGCCAGTTGTGTTGATCGGGTATGCGGACTCGTCAGTTTTGCCTTAAAATGAATCTTTCCAGGCTGGTCGGCCTCGATTTTGACCACGATCACGCCGTCTGGGTAGCTGGCGAGAACAGTGCGCTTATAACGAACACCGCCTGCGCTAAAAGCGGTCGTCACCAAGGCCTCATCCAGGCTCAAACTACGTTGGTAGTCTGAGACCGATCCAGGCACTGGAAATTCAAGTTCCAGATCTCCAAAAGCCAAGTAACTCGAAAAAGTAATCGGGTCCGACATGAATGTCTTACGGGCCAATCTCTCGGCCTGTTTTTTATCGCCTTCGAACAACAGTCCCCGAATCGTTTCCAAATGCTTATGCGCATCTGGTCTTGAATAGCTGTGTGGCTTGCCGCTATAGAGTGTGTTTTCGTTAAACTGAATCCGTTCTTCGGTCACGCCACCGAAGACCATCGCCCCCATGGTGCCGTTACCCACGGGAAGTGCATCCGTCCACGCCTTTGCGGGAGCATCATAATTCAACTGCAGCGCGCTCCACTCCTCCGCAGCTGCAGCAAGAACAACACTCGATTGTAATGCGACCCATACTAAACCTATTTTTTTAATACTTATTTTAATACTCATATTTCTTATATCCTATTCTTCGTCGATCTTTTTGAATTCTCATTGTAACAACTGGCATCGCCGTTACCCCATATGCCCTTATCCGTGATGGAATCCCCAAAGCAGAGCATTCGTGTTTTGTCAGCTGCCGGATGACGTCCCACACCTCTTCAGGCTTCGCCTCATCCTTGGCGGAACCCACGCGGTCAGCCGCAAAGCCACTCATGATGCTCAAAGAAAGCATCCACCCTGTAATGATTCGTTTATTCATTATTTCTCCTGTCCCTAATTTTCGATGATGGTGTCACTGCGGCCTTCTCCGTTTTAAGCCTTGCAGACCAGTCCCCCTTCGCATCCGCCTTAAGAGCGATCGGCGTGTTATTCCAGCTGCATGTGATAGATACCGTTTCACCGGGTTCAGCCCACCCCCAAATGGCAACCTCTGTTTCTCTCTGCAGAACCATCCCGGAACCAAACAGCCCGTGGAGGGTCACCTCCGCATGCAAGGTTGATGATAGTAACAAGAGTAAAAATAATAACTTTTTCATTTCAGTGAATCTCCTTCAACATTTCGATATAATATTTTGTTGAGGCGCGGCTATTTGGCGGCGCCTGCATTCGGCTTATTCGCCAACCTTCTCCGGTTTAAAGGGGATCAACACGTCACTTTTCCAGGGTTGGCGACCGCCTTTAAAGCATCTCTTATTAATGCCCCAAAATCTGCTCTCTTCAGGATATTTCTGCCATTGTTCCAATACGTCATTAAAAGCAGCCGTTGCTTCTTCATATTCTAGCTGCTTGGCAGCCGCTTTGTCTTTTTTAAGGTCTTGCCCGCGCCACCACATCTCGCGGTATTTAAAAAACAAATTTAAATAGAGCTGCGTTTTTTCAAGGCCTTCCTTGAGCACCTGATACTCTTCCTTAGATGGCACTTTGCTTGCATCGACTCGGGCAAATGCATCATCCATTTTTGCTATGTATTCACGAGCGACCTGATTCCGCTCCAGGATGTGACTTAAGGGCAATTTATTATACATCTTCCCGATCCGGCCTTTATTGATGTTTACAATGGTTGCCCATTTGAAATTCGTCGGGTGCTTAGAAAACTCATGTTTTCCACCCAGGTAAAGTTCACGGAACGCCGCCTGGCTGTTCATGAGCATTTCAGCAACAGCTGCTGCATTTTCCTTTCCGAAATGGATGGCGCCCCAGTCGCGGGCAACTTGTTCCGCTGTTAAATTCACATCCCATGTGAGGCGCGCGACGAGGTAGGCATTCATCTGCCCGGGGGTAAAGCCACGGCTATAGATCCTGAAGTTGTTCCAGGGGCCGGCCATATCGATGAAAAACGCCTCTTGCGACTTTAACTGACCGTTGGGCAAATAGCCGGGGTGAGCGTCGCCCCAGATACACCCCGGTGCCCAAGCACCCCAGGCCTGAATGCCGATGACTCCATGCTCTTTAGCGATCCGGGTCTCTTCGGCAAAGCGCTGCTGGTAACAGAGTAAACGCGACCACCCGTAGTACTGCGGAAAAACATCAAAGGTCATGGTGAGCGGACGCTTTTTGCCCAGGCCGTTCTCGATGGCATCGGTAAGCGGAAAATTGAGCCAGAAATCATCGCCGGTATGCTTGATTTCAAACTGTGCGTCCTCGGGGGTATTGGCAATCACCTGATCCGAATCTTTCGCGCCATACGCAATCATCCAGGACCGGAAAATGACCTTCTTGCCAACTTGTTTTCCGGCATTGTGGTACATCGTCATCATTTGTCCGGCGCCAGCTTTGCCGTACTTTGCCCAAGGCTTCACCGATTTGTATCCCGAGCGTGGCAGCGACTCGGTGGCGGTAATCACGAGCCCGTCGAGAGGGACCACTTCAAACAGCTCTTTGACTTTGGATTCGATGATGGTTTTCATATCCGGATTCTTAAGATCCAGTTGGTATAATTCACCCAATTTCGGCGGGTATTGAAACTCATACACCTGCATGAATACATCGATGTGGCGATCGTGGGCGTAATCGATGATATCTTTCAGATGTTTGGCAAACTGCTTTGCCTTGAGATGGTGGACGTCGTCCTTGCCATAGACTTCCTTATCCAGGTACTTGTAGGTGATGTAGTCCTCAAAATTCACATGCAGGATGGTGAAGGTGTTGAATCCGAGCTTCGCGACCTGATCGATCAGTCGTTTGAGCTCTGCCTTTTCCTTTTCGAATCGTTCATGATTGACCCACGGCTCTTCAAACAGGTGGTAGCCGACCGACGGCAAGTCAAACAACTGCCCCAGCTCGGTATACATCCGCATGGAAAATTCGGGAGCCATTTCCATGCTGATCTCCCAAAGGTTTTTTCCCAGCTGAAGCTGCTCGGCTAATTTGAAAAGACCGTACATTCCGCCTCGTCGATCCCCTTCAATTTTAAGGACGTTTGCGGCATTCTCTTTTGCCTGGGAAATCCGGTAGGCTTCATCCTTCAAGGGGGAGGAATCTATCGTTTTTTCCTTCCTAAAATTACCCACCATAATCCTGTTTCCATCGGGCAAGGGCTCGTCTGCTTTCAGGTAATGGATGGTCGGCTGATAGCGTTTCGTTTCCAATACGGATTCTAATTCTTTCAGGGCAAGATCATATCCGGCATCCGCCTCCAGTTGCACCGGGAGCAGGATGGATACCTTGTTTTCAGCCTGCACAAGGCTGGTCAGTGACAGCGTGGCGATCACGCATAATATTTTGACGAAGTGTGGTCTATTCATGTTTATTTTTCCTTTAAGTATAATTTATTGATGAGCGCCTATTTGCTGCCGTTTACGGCATCGCTGGGCTGTCCTAACTCTATTTTTCTGTATGTAGTCTTTTTTATCCTGTGCCTATTCTTCGATTCCTTCGCGTGTTTAAAAATAAATTCCAGCAAATCCTGGTCCCTGAAAAATTCCGAAACTTCAGCGTGCCCTTTTCCAGGAACCATTTTAACCTCGATCTCCCCGCCGGCCTTTTCGTACGCCGTTTTGATCAACGCACTGTTATCGCGGTATGGAACCACGCGGTCGGAATCGCCGTGAATGATAAACATCGGCACGCCCGCTTCCGCTAAGCCGTCCAAATTCCCGACCGGATTCAATTGGTCTAGATTCGCTAGGATCTCCTCTTTCGACATGCCATAATCCGCCAACACCGAATGCTTTGAACGTTGAAGCGGCCAGTTGGCGATATTGCACACCGGATAAATCCCAGCAAACGCCCCGACCTTATCGGGATTGCGAAACGCCCAGCACAGCATCATCAGTCCGCCCCGGCTCTGGCCCAGCAAGACCGGCATGGCCGAGTATCCCTTTGCAACCATCGCGTCGTAAAAAACGGTAAACTGTGCTGAGCTTTTTGGCGCGCCGCGCACTTCGCCCAAATCATAGCCGGCAACCGCGATTCCATGTTTCAGGAACTGCTCGAAATAAAACTGCTGCGAATGGTGCGGATAACTTTTCAGGGTAGGCGCATACCAGACCCACGGTTTTCCCGCCGCCGGCTTTTCCGGCTTCATCACAAACGCATTTCGCCCGTTCACCTGAAAAACTTCCGCCGGGAGCGGCAACTTCGATATCGCGAACGCATTTACCGAAATCAACCCAAGCACGGCTATGTAAATATTCCTGAATTTCATACTCTTTCGGTTCATTCGCTTTTTTCCGCTTTTTTCATATCCTCAAAAATGAGACCACTGGCCGATATTTTTTCGGCTCCATAACTTTGCAGAGACAAGGCAGTATTAAAAATATTCCGTAAATTTTCTTCATTTAATTTTCCTGAATCGTTTTTGCTTATAGAACTTGTGGATCAGGCGTCCCGCTCTGCGGGATCGCCGGCATCCGGCTTATTCGTATCTACTTTTTCTTATTTTGTTTCATTGCTTAGCGTGAACGTCGCAACCACGGCGCGGTGGTCGGAGGGATAAGGCGCAACGACAATATCGGCCTTCTCTTCGTTTTCACCGACGATCTTGGCGTCGGTCACTTGTAGGCCATTGCCCCTGAAATACACAAAATCAATACGGTCAGGGTGGCTCCTCGGGTCATCGTCCTTGTAGGCTGGTGACCAGGTGAAGCCCGGCTTCGCCATCTCGTCGGGATAGATCGTGCGATAGGCATCGGTAAAGCCGGCTTTGGCGAACACCTTAGAGGTAGGGAATTCCACCTTCATGGGGTGGCGACCGGCCTTGGCTGCGGCTTCGGTCCAGTCCAGGTGTGAGGGTTCGTTGAAATCGCCTACCACGAAAACAGGAATATTTTTGTCGATACCCCCCATCATATGGAAGAGTCTTTTGAGGGTGGTACCGTGTGTGCGCGCTTTTTGGGCTCCTTCAATCGCCTCGGCTTCTGTCTTGATGAAGGGAGTATCCTTGTGTCCCTTAAACTTTGGCTGAATGCCCATAAGCTGGTAGGGCTGATATGGATTGGATGATAGATGCAAGTTGAAGATGTAGGCTTCCTGCCCTGAAGGCAGCTTGACCTTGATGCCATATCTCTTCTCCTCGACAATCTCATAACGCGTTAAGATGTTGTCGTAGCGATTAAAGCCCAGCAACTTTGCCAAGTTGTCCGGATGTTCGTTGCGCCCTCGTATTGCCAACTCTTGCAAGCCGACCACATCTGCCTTGGCATCCTGAATCACCTTCGCGGTTTGAGACAAAGGTTGCTTACGCCCCAAGCCACCCTTATATACATTGTAGGTCATGAC
>Ga0115545_1000817_pt1 | contig 16607 bp, 19 predicted proteins | sample COGITO_mtgs_1003_FD_87188 | JGI IMG/M metagenome (GOLD analysis project Ga0115545, IMG submission 87188) | Pelagic marine microbial communities from North Sea - COGITO_mtgs_100330 | ecosystem: Environmental > Aquatic > Marine > Epipelagic | place: Germany:Helgoland, sampling site Kabeltonne...
AATTCCTTACTTGGATCTACACCTTCCCTCATCATGTCAACCCTTTCTTGGTTGATATCGAACCCAATAACAGAGGTTTTTTTGGCAAATTCCAAAGCGATTGGAAGTCCAACATATCCTAAACCTATCACTGCTATTTTCTCTTGTTTGCTAGCTATTCTTTCCGAAATTCCCATACTGATGCAAGTACTGTATTGATTTATTTTCAGTTTACGTCTTCGAATAATGACAAAGTGTCACCACCATCCTTATTCGAATCAGCTAAATTAATCAATTTATATATTTTTACTTCACCTATTATACAAAACTTTAACAGTGGAATAGTGAGTCAAACCAGCAAGGAATAGAACCTAAAAACTCATTTTAACTCTGATGTACACACCATTTCCTAAATTGGTAAAATCGGAACCCACAAAATAACTTTGTGCGAATAAAGCAGCTTCCCAGTCGTTAGCAATAGAATAGCCCAAAGATGGCATTGCTAGTAGAAAATTAAGTCCAGGACTGTACACTCCTACTACCGATGCATTAAGCAATGGATTAATTGGAAACGAAACACTTGTCAGTGCCGAGTGCTGTGCCGGCATTAGATTTTTAGCTGAAACTGGTACGTTGAGAGCCGATAAATTCGTCAAAGAAAGGTTTTCAATTGAACCGCCAGAGTTAAATAAGTAGCCAATAGAAGCATACACGTTTTTCTTGAACATGTAATCTAAAGAAGTAGATACACTTACTGACCCTGAAGTGTCAGCAAAGGATTCTTGAGGGTGAAAATAACTGGCTTCTCCCTTAAAACTAGCCTCTTTTAAATTTCCTGCCCACCCAGCTCCAATGGTAATATCTTCATTGTACCAGCCTACTAATAGTTGGAAATCATATTGAAATTTGTTGAATCGGTACATCATTGCTCCTACCCAATCGTTACTATTCCTGCTTGGCTTAAGTGCAAACTCTACCGATGACATGCCATCTTTTAAATAATGTTGAACCCTTACAGCATCCACCCCTGGACGCTCCTCGTAGTCAAAATCAGTAAAGGAATAAGCATTGAACAAATCGTTAGAATTCCAAAAACTGGTAATCCCCCAATTGATTCTTTGACGACCAACTCGCACTTCCCATTTTTCATTGGACCAGTTTACATGAGCCCTGTCAATTTGAGTTAAAAGGGAAACATGTGGATCCTTCACCAACAACCACGACATGTCAACCAAACCTGGATCTCTATCAAATTGATCACCATAATTTGGCGTTGCACTTACTGTTTCTCCCCAAAACAACCTGTTACGAAACTCAAAAGTTCCCGTCACACTTTTACTCGGATAAACTTTGATATTAACCCTGTTGTGGATCAAATTGTCAATCATTACACCTGGAACCAAAGATGAAAAAGAACTGGTTTGCATATCCTTCACATAACCACGAATACTCATGTAATCTTTCCATGTTTTAGTCGTGTCCTTTTGTCCAGCAACTGAACTAAAAACAAACATTAACGCTATAAAAGGGTATATCAAGACTTTCATAAAAGTGGTATTATCTTCTTTCGTCGGAAACTATTTGGCCATCAACTAAGGTAATTACTCTTCTTGCCCTGTCAATTACACGTTGATCATGGGTTGAAAAAATGAAAGTAATTCCTTCCTCTTTATTTAGTTGTTCCATTATATCCAACAAATTACTAGTACTTGTTGAATCCAAATTCGCAGTAGGTTCGTCGGCTAAAATAAAACTTGGTTTCGACGCCAAAGCCCTTGCTACGGCAACCCTTTGTTGTTGTCCTCCAGATAATTGCGACGGTCTTTGATCCATTTTATCCTCAAGCCCAACCTCTTTCAATAAAGCCTCTACTCTTTCGTCCCTTATTTCTTTTTTAATGTCCTGAAGTAACATGATGAACTCCGTATTTTCCTTTGCTGTCAACACAGGAATCAGGTTATAGCTTTGGAACACAAATCCAATGTTTTTTAACCTGAAGTCTATAAGTTCATTTTCGCTGAGCTCATTCAGGTCCTGACCATTTACAATGGCAACACCACCCGTTGGTCGGTCAAGGCCACCTACCATGTTAAGTAAAGTGGTTTTTCCAGAACCCGACGGTCCTACAACTGCAGTAAACTCTCCATCTTCAATGGTTAAATCCACATTGTTTACAGCTTTCAATGGCACTGGTCCATCAAATATTTTTTCCAAATTTTTAGTTTCAATGACTTTCATATAAGTGGTCTCTAAATATTTATATTTTATTATCTCATAGCCTCTACAGGCTTTAACCTTAAGGCTTTTATAGCAGGATAAACTGCTGCAAGAATTGCCATTACTATTACCATTACAAACACTTGAATGTATTCTGCTGTGGACAAAAATGGGTATACAATACTCGCCATTCCCATCTCTTCGTAACCAGCACCGCTAAGGTCAACTCCTTTTTCTCCAAAAAATTGAATTAGCAAATAGGACAATAACAATCCCAACGGTCCTCCGATCAATGCCAAGTACATCGTTTCAACCATGATTACCGTGAATACTTTTCCTTTAGTCATTCCAATGGCCATGAGCATCCCTATTTCCTTGGTTCTTTCTAACACAGCCATGAGCATCGTATTGATGATACTAAACAACAAGGCCACTAAAATTATTCCTACTAATATGGTGGTGTACGAACCTGTCATTTCCATCATGTACCGCATTCCCAATCCTAAATCCAACCAACAAAGTACTTCTTGCTCCGGATAAATTTCTTGATATTTTGATGCTGTGGCTTCCGCAATTCCATGTTGTTTTAACATCACAGCCAATTCATGGTAAGCACCTTGAGGGATCCCAATGAGTTTTCCAATGTCCTTTCTTTTTACAAAAACGTTCATTTCGTCATTCATCCCATTGTGGGTGTTGAATATACCCGCAACCCTGAATGCGCCCGCTACCATGTCACCGTTCAAATCTTGAAAAGTCAACACCACCTTAGACCTCAATTTTAACTTGTATTTTTTAGCAGTCCTGGTACTTACTAGTATTGGGTTTCTTTTGATTCCTTCAAAATATTTCCCTTCTACCACACTCTTGCTTAACCCTGTAACACTGGTCTCAGCAGCTGGGTCAACACCAATGGCTTTAATAGCTCCTGATTGATTTGCTGAACCTAACATCGCCATGCAAATCACTCGTCCTGAAGTACTTTTTACCGAACTGTCAGTATGCAATGCCATGTCAATTTGTGCACCTTCTTTCATGTACAAATCAGCAGCAAATTCATCCCTAAATCCTTTGGCATGAAATTGTATATGCGATATTTCCTTTTCAATGACACTGTCTACTTTTTGCTTCATCATCCCCGAAACAAAAGCAGAAGCAAAAACTCCTGCCCATAATCCTAAGGCAATGGCAATGATTACAATGGAACTTCGTCCCTTGTTTCTCCAAATATTTTTCCAAGCAATTTTAAATAACATGACTGTCTTCTTATTTTATAAATACTACGACCTCATCGCTTTAATGGCATTCAACTTTAACAGGTTAACCAGTGGATAAATAGCTATTAAAGAACCAATTACAGCTACAATAACCGCCTGCGTGATGAAAATATCCGGATCGATGGAAGTTTGTAACACGGCCTCCATTCCATATTCCTCCATCATTTTTCCCATTTCTTCACCAAACTGAATTGGGTTGATGTAGAAATACAAGCACACTGGAAAGGCTCCTAACATCCCAAAAAATGCACCCAACAATGATATAATCATTACTTCCATCCACACCATGATGGCTAATTTTTGTCTCTTCATTCCTATCGCTACCAACACACCCGATTCGTACTTTCGTTCTGCTAACATCATCAATACTGTTCCAAACATTCCAAACGAAATCACCATGTACAGTATGAACATGAACACGTATCCTTCCACCCTGTCACTTTCAATTAATTGATTCAATTCAGGCACTAATTCAAACCAATCCATGGCTTCATAAGCTTCAGGTAAGTGTTGCTTTAGTTCGTTCACAATTTCTGTAGATGATTCTGGATCGTCCAGTTTAAGTACCAAACTGCTCAACAACCCTTCCGTACTGTATAATAAATCCGCTTGATTCAAATTTAAAAACACCAACTGTTTAGATAATTCTGGAGATCCAAACTTCACAATTCCTTTTACTGGATATTTTCCAGCAGCTGTCGTTCCATGGTATCCCTGACCAAACAACACAATGGTATCGCCAAACGATAAACTTAAATACTCAGCCAAACCTTTTCCTAACAACGCACCATCATCCTCTTTGGACAAATATTCACCCGCCGAAACTCGTTCGTTCAACTTTGAGTAAAGCTTTTCTTTTTCCACATCAATACCAACCACCATCGCTCCTTTGGTTTTTGTTTCGGTGGCGGATAACGCAAAGCTCTCCACACGAGGAAGGAAATCAACTATTCCTTCAGTGGATTCCATAGCCATCAACAAAGAATCGGATAATTGTAAACTGTTGTCCAAGGTTTTTTCGTCCCAATATCCATCGGCATGTACTTGAGCAAAACCAGTATAGGAACCCACCATGGAATTAATCATCCCTTTGTAAGAACCCTCCTTGAAACCACTCATTAAAGTGGATAAGATCACTGCAAAAAATACGGAAGCCATGGTAATAAAAGTCCTCCTTTTATTACGCCACAAGTTTCGCCATGCTAGTTTAAAAATCATTTTTGTGTGTTTTAGTATTACCTAATTCTCTTCATGTTTTGAGTCGTGAAAAAGCTCTCCTTGACATCAATATCAAACTTTAAACTGTCAAACTGCATCACCGTTTTTTGACCCTCTTTTTCCACAGGAACAAACTCCATTTTTGTAGCCATTTTGACTCCATCCATTATTTTGATATCGGAAGAACTCATGACGTTAATCAAATAACCGTCTTCGTCATACATTTCAGACCGTAGTTGAATAAAATCAGTTTTATCAATGCAAGAAGTAATTCTTCCCCACACTACAGCTGCGTCCTCTTTCGGAATCAACTCAATGTGATAACACAACTTACCTTGAATGGTAGTATCCTTCAGAAGCTTATGGGTGTAATCAGTAATAGTCGACGACTCCTTTACCAAATCATCGTTGGTTAAGTCAGTTCCCATCCACGATTGTCCCATCATTGACGGAGGTAATTTAATGATCCTTTCAATGCTCGGCATCCAACTCCAAACTTCCTTGTGTCTTTTCAGTGTAGCAGCTCCTTTTTCCTTGGTTGGCTTTGTGATTACCATTAAACTAAAATCATCTCCCATGGACCACGACTTCATGCTCATTTCACGCGACCATTTTTTCCTAACCGTAGTAATAGTCATTTCAGAATAACTCGAATTAATTCCCCTTGTTTTTGCCTCCGCTTTTTTAATGATTTCCTTAGGTGTTAAAGTTTGCTGAGGAACAGCAGCCACCATTGTTATCACTAATACTAAACTTAAAATCATCGTTTTCATATCACGGTTGTGTTTAATTGTTCTTTTATCATCCAACAAATTGCTTAATCATCATTTTTTCCACCTCGTCCGTAGGAAAATTAACTGGATCCATCATTAACTGAAGCTGTACACCATCAATGCTAGCATGAAAGTACCTTAGCCAAGCCTCTGGCTTTTCAATTCCTTTTGCAGCAAAATATTTTAAAAATGGAGCAATGTACTGCTTGGACATTTCCATCATTTCACTCATCATTAATTCCATGACCTGTTTTTGCAAAAACATGCCAGAAAAAAGCTTCCATCGTTTAGGATCATCCTGCACCAATTTTAAACTCGTTTTGATGAATTGTATCACATCCTCATCGGTTAAATCTTCTTTCGATAATGCCAACCGTTCAGCAACCTCTTGAATAATGTCCCTTATCAATTCCTTTAACAAATCCTCTTTGTTGTGAAAATAATTGTACATCAGCCCTTTGGAAACGCCAGCCTTCTTAGCAATTTTACTTACCGAAGCATGATGATATCCATCTTCAGCAAAAACTTCCAAAGCCGCATTTTCAATAATAAGGCGCTTTTCTTTTTTTACTTCCGCTATTTGATCCGGTGTACGAGGACTCATTCTAACAATTCACTAGTTTTTAAATGAACGATTGGTCAAAATTAAATTAAAGTTTTAAAATGACCAACCCTTCATTATATGATTAAAATCAACTTTTATCCTTGTACAACTTATAGGAATATACGATTGGAATTATTCCAATGACCATTGTAACTGAAATGAATACCCAAAAATTTAAACTACGATCAAATGATAAGCTACTACTCATAACAACCAAACCACCAACAAACCACCATTTACTTCCCATTCTGTGGGTTGCCTTCCATACCTGCTCACTTTCCAAAGTCCAAGGAGTACGAATCCCTAAAAAATAGTTGGGTTTAATTGTTTTTAAATAGTTACCTAATTCAACATATAAGACTCCCACCACAAAAAACAAGTAATTCAAATTTGTTGATGCACCATCCTGAACCGAATTCAGAATATAAATTGACAAGACACTAATTAGCATAACAAGGACCGTTTTTAACCTCCTGTGTTTCACGCTCTGATCCATGCTATTGCCTTTAGGGTCAACCTTAACAGCAAAAGTCAACAACAAATAAATAAACAACGGTAAGGCTGATGGCATTAAAAACAACATGCTCTTACTTCCCACGTTATCAACTTCACCATTGATGTTCCAATGCAACGGAACTTCTTCCGGTAATCCTTGGAAAATTGAAAGTAAATACAACAACGGTATTGTCATAAAAACTAGGGAGAGTAACTCTTTTTTTAGAAATTCCATGTTATGCTATTTTTTATTCATGTTCATTAACCAAGTCAATAAGTCTTCTAGTACGGTGGTGTTCAGGGAATATTCAACGAACTGACCCTTCTTTTTTCCTTCAATGATTTCAGCTTGTTTTAACAAATCTAAATGGTGAGAAATACTTGGCTTTGAAATGTCAAACTCATCAGCTATTTCACCTGCATTCATGGATTTATCCCTCAACAATTCAATGATTTTACGCCGGGTTTCATCGTTTAAGGCTTTGAAGAGCTTATTCATTTAATTCGATATTTAGACAAATGTCTAAATATTATTTGAAATTTCAAAATTATTTATCAATGCCAGTGCGCAGTGTGACCCTTGTTACTTTATAAATACTATAACCTCTCTACATTTGAAGTCATGAAATTACTCAACGATTGGAAACTACTTACCATGCTGTGCCTTACTTTAGGTCTTGCACCATTTTTTCCTGAACCGCACATTTGGGGTAAGCTAAAATGGATCGCCGGAGGAGCAGTTGGTATGAAAGGAATAGACTGGTTTGATGTCATTCAACATGGTTTACCCTTCATTTTATTGGCAAGACTCGGAATCATTAAACTAGTACAACAACTTAAAAAACAAAAAGCATGAGCTATTACTTCAATACAACACTAGACGAAAATAACTTTGACAAGGCATTAGAAATAGTAACCGAAGCACTAAAAACAGAAGGCTTTGGAATCATTACAAAAATTGACATCAAGGACACTTTCAAACAAAAAATTGATGTGGACTTTAAGAAGTACACCATCCTTGGCGCTTGCAACCCAACTTTTGCACACAAAGCCATCAGCAAAGAAGATAAAATTGGTGTTTTCCTTCCTTGCAATGTAATTGTGGAGGAACACGAAAATGGTGAAATTGAAGTTTCAGCAGTGGATCCAATTGCTTCCATGATTTCTGTAAAAAATGAAAACTTGGGCAGTTTAGCCACAGAAATTCAAGAAAAACTTAAAAGACTAATTGCAAATTTATAAACCCATTTCAAATCAATAGGACACAAAAAAGGCGCTTAATTAAGCGCCTTTTTCATAGTCTAGTCAAATAGTGTACAATATATCTTGAGGTAAATTGTATTCCAAATCAATTGATAATCAGTATAATATACAACAATTAATACGCTCTGACAAATTTCTACCTAAAAAACGCAACTTTTTTAACCAAGCTACGTATGTCCACTTTTCGGAAAACTACTAAAGTCAACATCATTACTTGGATCAAGTAACAAAAGGTTGGTTTTGTAAAATGGAAAAACAAAACAATATCGCTACTTTAGCAAAACCAATTACCAAATTACATGAAATCAATACTTACCCTTGTTACTATTTTAATACTTACTTCTAGCGCTTCATACGCAGGAGTGAAGAAAGCTAAATACAAATTAGAAGTCATTCCATTTAAATGTAGCCTTAACGGAGGAGTATACAGATCCAGACTCGCTAATGCAATTCCACCTAAAAGAAGCTACAACAATCCTACAGGGTTTGTCCAGGTTTTCTTTCCTTTCAAAAGATCGATCGATCTTCCTGAAAATTTTTCCGAAAACGACAGCACACCCAAATACTACGATCGTTTATTTTCAGCAACGCCATACGCTGTGTTTCATGTAACGGAGGATTTAGGTAACGCTGCTGGATTAGGTCAACAGTTATCAATCAGAATTGTCAAGAGGTGGTACGCAAATATACAAATAGCCATTGCTTGGACTGAATCTCAAAGAAACACCAACGATGGTTTAAAAACTGGCTTTAACTTTCATAACTACTGGCATTTATCAACCTTTTTATCACGCAACACAGCACTTTCTTTTGGTTATACTCATATATCAAACGGCAGGGTTTTTCGTCCAGCAGACAGCTCAATTTTTGACATGCTAACCTTAGGAGTTAGTCACAGTTTTCGAAAAAAGAAGTGATTAAATTATTGCATAAAAAAAGACCTTGAAAAAATTCAAGGTCTTTTTTTTGTCTTCAAAATTATTACTCGTTACCTAACAATTACTTTGCTCACTGTTGTTCCAGCATCGTTTGTCAACTTCACGAAATACATTCCGCTTTTGTAATCGGCTACATTAATTGTTACTAGTCCAGCATCACCTCCTGCAATACCATTGTAAAGTATTTTCCCATTCACATCAGACAACATTAGCGTTGCACTATTGGCGCTGTTGTATTTTACATTCAATACATCAGTAGCAGGATTTGGATAAAGCGCTAACAATTGTTCAGCAACGTCTTCCACGCTGTTAGTTCCAACACAATCAGAACTACCACCTCTAATGTAATGGATTTTCACAGGGTGATTATTTATTGCCGGTTGAGCCCATGCTCCTCCAACACTAGCTCCTTGTCCATTAATGGAAAACTCAATACCAGTTAATTTTTTAGAGTCAAAACCTGTATTAGTCAAACAATAATCGCCTGACATCGTTCCGTTGGAACAAGGACCACCAGCACCTACCCACTTATGTTTAGTTGCGCCGTTAAGGTCAAAAGTTCTTGTCATCGTACCTCCTGCTGCCACAATTCCTCCGAAAAGCACTCCATTTCCAGTTGCTGTCACAAGCTGAGCCGAAGCACCTGAAGTATTGTTACTAATAAGTGAAAAATAAACTTCAATACCAGTAGGTCCTTCATTGGTTAAAGACACTTGTATTTCATTTGATGACGAAACATCAACAGACATCGTTTTATTTGGATCAGTAAGGGAGAATCCCATTGGAGACCAACCATTTTTTGCCTGAGTTACTTTAACGTCTAAATCACCTGCTCCTGCTCTTGTATAACTGTATACGCCACCTGATTCACCCCAATATCCTAAACTTATGTTTCCGTCACTAGGCGCGAATTTTTCATCATATTCATCACTAAAACTTGTTGCTGAAACACAGTCTCCTGTTGTAATAACTCCTCCGCCACCACCATTGGTAGTTGCACAGTTATTTGCAGCAAACGCATCGCTTAAAGCTTTGGATAAAGACAACGAAGCTGATGAAGCATCTTGAGAAATTTCCCAAACCAAAGCTCCTCCTGCTCCATTAGCACATAAGTAAGCCACTTTTTGATCTATGACTGGTTTACTATTAAAAGTATAACCACCTCCTACTCCAGTAGAGCTGTTGAAGTTTGTTGCATTTGCAATATTTTTCCATTCAACAGCAGTAGCAGAGTTTCTTCCGTAAAAAGGAATTCCCATGAGCAATTTACTTGCTGGAAACCCTAAAGTATTTTTGTAATACGTAAATGCATCCACACAAGCTTGATAAGAAGAATGGTGATTATTTGGATACCCTAACACAGAAAGGTCGTAATTCATGATATAAACATAATCCACATGATTAATGACGTCTCTTTCAAAATATGCTGAATGATAAGCTGACTGAGCTTTAGGCATACCTGGTGTACTACCTCCTACCGCAATTGCCAATTCATATTTATTACCGTCACTTGATTCTTGGTTATTTAAGGCTACTTTCAATTCCTTTACCAAAGTCAAATGATTTTTTTTATCCGACCAGCTTGTTGGAAATTCCCAATCGATGTCTAACCCAGCTAATGGCACGCTGTTGTTAGCGTGTTTTCCCGCAACAAAACTCACTATTTGAGAAATAAATGTAGCACGAGCACTACTACTTGCAGCTACCGTAGCAATGTTTGTAGAAAGTCCAGCACCACCAATTGATATGTGTGCTTTCACACCGTTTGATTTACATTGACTCACTAAGTTGTTAAATTCTGACTGATTAAAGTGACCGTCATTAAAATTCAAAGAACCATTAGAGCTCGGATTTAAAAATGCATATACAATATCAGTGTAATGATTGAAATTAATTGTATGAATACCCGTACGGTAGGACGGCCAGTATCCTAGTACTTTCTGAGCGTTCAATGGTAAAAGTGGTAGCAATGTCAATGCAATGACAACTGCTGCTAGTAATTTTTTTTTCATAATTGTTGAATTTAAATGGTAAAAAGTGGGCATTAAGGTAGTGATTTTATTTTCCATTCAAAAATTACTCTTTAACAATCTTCACCCAAAAAACTTGATTGATTTATGTACTTTTAAACACCATTTAAGTATTGAACTGAGCAACAGATTCTTTCGATCTTCACATTAAAATAAACATTTTGAAATATAATTCAGAAAATACTTACTTAACCCTGCCTAAGTTATTTTTTCAAAAGACTCTTCCTGAACAAGTGAGCGATCCAAAAATTGCAGTCTGGAATGAATCATTGGCAAAGGAATTAGGCTTTCAAAACATCACTAAAAAAGAGCAAGAAAAGTACTTTTCAGGCAATGAAATCTTCAAAAATTCAAGTCCTATTGCACAAGCCTATGCTGGGCATCAATTCGGGCACTTTACCATACTAGGTGATGGAAGGGCAATCGTATTAGGTGAACAAATTACTCTTGCTGGAAACAGGATTGATGTACAGTTAAAAGGATCAGGAAGAACACCATATTCAAGGAGTGGAGATGGCAGAGCTACTTTATACTCCATGCTTCGAGAATACCTAATTTCCGAATCAATGCATGGTTTAGGAATTCCTACCTCTAGGAGCTTATCGGTAGTGTCAACAGGAAATCCTGTGTACAGGCAAACTGTACAGAAAGGAGCTGTATTGACAAGAATTTCAGCCAGCCATATCAGAATAGGTACTTTTGAATATGCCGCAAGGACGCAATCCATAAAAGAAGTAAAAGCACTTGCCGATTATAGTATCAACAGACATTACCCTGAACTTTTAAAAAATAAAAATCCTTACTTATCCTTTTTTAAAAAGGTAGTGGAACAACAGATTAAAACTGTGGTAAATTGGTTACGAGTGGGGTTTATTCATGGTGTGATGAACACGGACAACATTACCATCTCAGGAGAAACGATTGATTACGGACCATGTGCTTTCATGAACACTTACGATCCTAATACCGTTTTTAGCTCCATTGACACCCAAAAAAGATATGCTTTTGGCAACCAAGGTAGAATACTTCTTTGGAATTTAGCCAGACTTGCTGAAACTCTTCTTCCTTTGTTTGATGACAAAGAAGAATCCGCTCTTTCATTAGCGCAAGTGGTAATTGACAATTACGAAAGTCAATACCAAAAAGCATTTACCCAAATGATGAGGGGAAAATTAGGTTTTGAGGGGGAACAAGAAAGTGATGAAAAGCTGATCGCGGAATTTTTACAATGGATGAAAAATGCTAACGCAGATTACACCAACACCTTCTTAAGTTTAGAGTCCGAGCTGTTAAACCGAGAGTCGACCATAAAATTTACAATCCAACAATTCGATGAGAAAACGACCAATCAGCTGAATACATTATTAGCAAAATGGAAATTGAGGGTTGGAAAAAACACTGACAATGCCCTTGAATTAATGCAAGGAGCCAACCCTCGGGTAATTCCTCGAAATCATTTGGTAGAAAAAGCATTAAACAGCGCAGCAAATGATGGCGACTATACCCAGTTTCACGATTTGTTGAAGGTTACCACTAACCCATATGTAAACGATACAACAGCTTCAAATTTTCAAGTGCCACCCACAAATGACGGTTCCTATCAAACTTTTTGTGGAACCTAAGTCCCTAGGTTCCCTCAAACGGACCTCATCCTAAGCTTCTTTTTCTAACTTTTTATAAAAGAAGTAAGAAAGATACAACAACACCAACTCAAACAATGGAGCTCCAAATTGTCCATCTCCAACATTGTAGTGTGCGGACGTGGCAAGTAACAACACAAAAGTAAACCCGGCATAAGCCCATTCCTTTAATATTGCTGATTTATCACTCCAAATCGCCACAAGTCCAAGGGTTTTTACTGCTGCAAGTGGATAAATTAGGTATACTGGATAACCAAGACTTGTAAGAGTTTCAACAACCATATCGTATTTTGCAAAATACATAACTACAGCCATTGCAACCATTAAGGAAAAAAGCACTGTTACTATCCTGTAAATTAATTTCGTTTTTTTCATGAGTTTCGTTTTAAGTAATGTTTGAATTTATTGTAAACGTAAAACAAAAGCTTTACTTTTAGAAGTAACTATATAATAAATAGTAGTATACAAAAGTATAGCGCATGGACAGGTCAGAAATAGACAAAAAAAAGAAAATTCCAATGAAAGAACATTTCGGAAACTACATGCTTCCCGTTCTCGACGCTTTGTCTGTGTTCAGTGGAAAATGGAAAATTCCAATCATTTCAGCACTTTGCTTTTATGAAGAATGTACTTTCAGTGAATTGGAAAAAGTTGTTCAAGGAATTACGCCAAGAATGTTATCAAAGGAATTAAGAGAGCTGGAAGAAAACTTATTGATAATTCGAACCGTATTACCTACTCGACCCGTAAAAATAAAATATGAAATTACAAGCTATGGAAGAACATCGGACTCTGTAATGACAGCTTTATACGATTGGGGTCAAAAACACCGCGCAAAAATTAAAGGAAAAGTGTAATTGTTCTATATCACCTCCCCTAACACTTTCCTATCCCCACCCTTGTCTTTATATGCGCTTACAGTGTAACCTGTCACTTGCTTGAATTGGTTGCTTAAATATTGGACACTGCTGTATCCCATCATGTAGGAAATTTCAGACAAGGAATGCTCATTGTAAGTGAGCAACTCTTTGATCCTTTCAATTTTAATCAGGATAATGTACTTTTCCAAGGTAGTCCCCGTCCCTTCCTTGAACACTTTACTTAAATAAGGATAAGGCTGTTCCAACCGCTCACTCAAATAATCGGAATTCCTGATGAGGGAATTGGTATTACTTCCATAAAAAATGTGTTCAATCACCGCTCCTTTAATTTGACCCACCAATATTGCATCAGTATCGCGCAACAATTCAAACCCATTCCTTTTCAAAATGGAATCTATGACATCCAATCCTATAATTTGAGCATCGTAATTAATTTCGGCCTTTCCCAGCTCCACATTAATCACTTTAATGAACCCAATTCGTTCCAATTCCTGTTTTACCACCTTAATACAACTTTTACTCACCATGTTTTTGATGGATAAAATTTCGTGTGTTGTATTGAAAGTATTTCCCTGCATATAAAGGCTTTAGAGTATTACTCTGATGCTTTCAAATGTACAAAAACTAAACTGCCGAAACAGAATCTTGTACATCTTTTAAAAAATTGTGTAACGAATAAAGCCTGATATATTCTTTACTTAAGGACAACACACAACCATTGTTTAACCTATAAAAACTAATCAATCATGAAAAAAGTCCTTCTTATGCTAATCCTGACTTCATGTACTGCTACAGTAATGAATAGTCAAAACGAACTGAGTTTAACTAATCCTAACAATGACGACCCATATTCATCAACCACCTGTGATGATTTCGAAAAAAATGGTGATGAACAAGACGTGGATTGCGGAGGTTCAAAGTGCGCTCCTTGTGAAAATACCGGTATTGTAGACAGTCAGAAAAGAACTTCGGTAGCTGTTTTCCCAAACCCAAGCACTGGACCTTTTAAGTTTCAATCGAACGCAGGGGAATTAAATTTGATTGAGTTGTATTCTCAAAATGGACAACTATTATTTACCAGCGGCAGCATAAATAGAAAAGATGCCAACGTGGATTTATCCTCCTTGAAAGCCCAAACAATCATGGCAAGAATTTTTGTGGACGGGAGAACCATTCAAAAAATATTGGTCAAAAGATAAGGCCAAAATATGCACTTAATGAGAATCTTATACATCTTTTCAAAAATCCTGTAACAAATTAAGCCTACAATATTCTTTACTTTGTGAGTAGGCACCAACAATAAAAAATACACTAACCAGGTTTGACATCGCAACACGGATCCAACGATACAAAACCATAAAACTTAAGTATCATGAACATAAAGAAAAACATTGCACTAAGTGACTCAGGGTTTGTTTTTGACCCTTCAAATGGAGATTCATTTTCGGCAAACCCAATTGGTTTAGAAATCATCACCGCTTTAAAGGAAGGAAAATCCGAAGTGGAAATAAAAAAACAAATAGTAGACAACTACATGACTGACGAGGTCACCTTTGAAAAGGACTACTACGATTTTGTAAGTACTTTATTAAAATTGAACGTAGCAGAGGAAGCAAAAAAATAATCACCTTAAACTAATTCGAGATGAGCACTAAAAAACAAATTACCGTCGCTGTTACTGGCTTAAATGCCATTGATAGTCCAGGACCAGGGGTACCAGTTATCCGTGGACTTAGGGAAAGCGAAGTGTATGATGTTAGGATTATTGGGTTGTCATACGAAGCACTAGAACCAGGGATTTACATGCACGATTTGGTAGACAAGACCTACCAAATTCCATTTCCTTCTAGTGGTGTGGACAGTTTAATGACTCGATTACAATACATACACGAAGTTGAAAAAATAGATTTAATCATTCCAAATTTTGACGCTGAGCTGTTCAGTTTCATTAAGCTGACTGAGAGGTTCGAAAAAGAGATGGGAATCAAAATGTTTGTTCCTACTCAAGAACAATTCGACGAACGCCACAAAGCTAATTTGAACGAATTTGGAGACAAGCATGGTATAAAAGTACCTGAAAGTAAAATGATTTTTAGCACAGCTGAAATTCCAAACTTGCAAGAGGAATTCGGTTATCCAATGGTGATCAAAGGCAAATTTTACGATGCGGCCATTGCTTACACACCTGAACAGGCAGCCAATCATTTCAATAAAATTTCCGCTAAATGGGGACTTCCAATCATTGTCCAAAAATTTGTTCACGGACAGGAAGTAAACGTCACTGCCCTAGGAGATGGGCAAGGAGTTACTGTTGGAGCTGTTGCCATGAGAAAAACCTACATTACCGACAAAGGAAAAGCTTGGGCTGGTATTGCAATCAAGGACGAAAAGTTAATGGACATGACCACCTCCATGATAAAATCAACCAAATGGAAAGGTGGATTAGAACTTGAAATCATGAAAACTAGCGAAGGGGATTATTACTTAATTGAAATCAACCCTCGATTCCCTGCGTGGGTATACTTAGCAGTTGGATGTGGACAAAACCATCCTGATGCACTTATGAGGCTTGCAATGGGGGACAAAGTGAAACCATTCAAGGACTATGATGCAGGAAAAATGTTTATTCGATACTCTTACGACATGGTTGTCAACCTAGACGAATTCGAAAAAATATCTACTGCAGGAGAACTATAAAATTTTAATATCAACCTGCTTAATTCAGGAAACTAATTAAGCATTAACACTACGATATATGAAAAAGCTACAATACGAAAGACCAGTGATCACAAGACTAAACACTGGAGTAACAAATAAATTTGGAACAAAAACAGAATACGCACCAGTAACCCATTTTGATGGCAACGCTGTAAGCGACCTGATTGAAGAATTTGGATCACCACTTTTTGTGATTTCAGAAAAAACGATACGTGAAACTGTGCGTGAAGCAAACCGAGCATTTAAAACCAGGTATCCAAAAGTACAATTTGCGTGGTCGTACAAAACAAACTACATGAATGCAGTTTGTAATGTATTCCACCAGGAAGGTTCTTGGGGTGAGGTGGTGTCAGGATTTGAATACCAAAAAGCACTTAAAAACAACTGTCCTGGAAACAAAATCATTTTCAACGGGCCCGAAAAAACGGAGGAGGATTTAAGGTCAGCCATGTCCAACGATTCCTTAATTCACATTGATCACTTGGACGAATTGTACATGATCAGAGAATTAGCTGAAGAAATGGATATACGACCAAGAGTTGCCATAAGGGTTAACATGGATGTAGGTGTATAC
>Ga0115545_1000821_pt1 | contig 16551 bp, 23 predicted proteins | sample COGITO_mtgs_1003_FD_87188 | JGI IMG/M metagenome (GOLD analysis project Ga0115545, IMG submission 87188) | Pelagic marine microbial communities from North Sea - COGITO_mtgs_100330 | ecosystem: Environmental > Aquatic > Marine > Epipelagic | place: Germany:Helgoland, sampling site Kabeltonne...
CTTTCTACATATTTTGCCATCAAAAGAAGCATCAGTAGTACTAGTGCTCTTTTCTAAACCCACACGGTGCATTTTAGCTAAGATTCTAGTTGTTAAAAGCGAACTATTTTGCACTCCGCCGACATGATCGGCGTTTCTTCCGCCCCATGGATACATATTGCCCCAGCAGCCGCTACACCAAAACATATTATCGCTTGCTATGTCTACCGTGGCTTTTACGCAATCTATAGCACACGCTGCTTGTACTAATGGATTACCAAATAAAAAGCCTTCGGGATTTAGTAAATTTTGCAGCTTCTCATCATTCCACGTTGGGTCTAATTCAGACAAATAAGCTAAGTCAAAAGTAGTTTGTTCTAAGCATATTAAATCTGTTATTAACTCCAGCCAATAAATCAACGGATATACATAATAATGCAAATAATAAAAGCTATTATGCTTTACTAATTTGCCTTTCGACTTATGGTAGCTGCCAACTTTTTCAGAGCTAGAAGTTGCTAATTGTAACCCTCCAAGCCCTACCATACAATATGGCGTTCTCGTAATATCTACCATTCTTGTAGGCTCCCAAAAACCAAGAGTTATACCAGGCGTTGGTAATGGGGGCGCTCCTGGTACCAAAGATTTCATACACATGCATACTGGGGACTCAGGATTCGCTCTATCTCTTTTAGCTGGAGACATTCCTTTGCCTAAAGAAAAACTACCTATAGATATAGGAAGTATACAAGACCAGCAAATATCAGTAATAGGATTGACGAAACGACCTTTGCAGGTTACGCTTGCACTTGCCGATACTGGTATTGATATAGCTATTAACAGCACTATTAAATACTGTTGAAGTGAGTGCAGCTGGCCTGTAGTTCGTATCCGCCAAGATTGTAAACTACTGGCCAGCGATTGCTGGTATTGTTTCATTTTATTGACTCCCTCTCCCCTCCTTTAGCGTTGTTAAGCCTAACTCTTAAAAGTACATTCTCTATAGACTCAGTAATAATATTCTGAATCATGTAATCGTAAGTTGTTTGTGCTCTTTCGTCATTTGATTGAAATATTGCAAACGCCTCTTGTTCTGATACGTTATATTTAGTCATAATTAAGTTTTTGAAATATTTGATACCATTGCGTGACTCATTAATCCTAATCCCTTCTAAGGACACTTCCTCTTTAATTTCTTTAAGCCTTTGTTCTTTCTCTTGACCAATAAGACCAATAGTAGCTTCACGCTCTAAGCAATCCATTAAAATACTTTGAGATGTTTTTAAATCTTCTAACTCGCTACTAGAATTAGCAAAAGAATTAGTAGACATGCCACCCATGGTGATAAAAACAACTAATATGACATTCAGTAAAAAGCTAAGTTTTTTCATAATTTTCTTGTTAGTTTAATTTGTTCTTTTTTCATTATTACTGATGCTGGGTATCACGATAGAATTACTGGGATCTCTATCTCTCTTTCTATTATTGCAAGTATTTTTATTATCTATTTTGCTTTTACTTGGTAAGGTGCTAAAGGTTATTAGTTCACTTAAATACTTAACAACTATATGCTTTGATTGTAAAAAACATCCACCGTGACTTTCAAAAACCAATACATCATCCTTGGGAAATAAATAGTAACTAGGACTATAAATATAGAATTTGCCTATCAGAGATCGTAATTCTAAACCGCTACAACATAATTCTTTTGTTAATGACTCTATATCACCATCAAAAAACACTTGCTGCTGAGATTTAACCTCTGCTAAATGATGCTTTCCATATATAATATAAAAGACTAGCTGAATTAATGCCGATACTAAAATACATGGCAGCAATATATAAAAGAAATTCAATTCTCCAAAACCACCTATATAAAATATAAATGCTACTAAAGCACCTTGAAGCAAAGTAGATTCTACGAGTTTATTCTTTCTAAAAATAGATATCTTATTCATACATATTCTCCAATTAATAACTATCAGCCCAATTCTTTCTACCTATTTGATTCTTTTGCATTAACAATAATACTATTGCCATAATGCTTGCAGCATACAAAGCTACAAATTTGTTTAATTTGCAATAACGAAAGAAATAACGTTATAGGACATAAAAGGTAATGTCCTATAGGATAGCCAAGCCAAATAATGCCTACCTGACTTACTGCCAATGTCAAAAATGAAATCCCAAATGTAATTGAACCTATTACAGCAAGTTTAACCAGACTTGTATTATGATTGAGCGTAGCTATTATTATTGATGCTAAACTTAAGTACATCACATAGTTTTGTTGCGCTGTTACCATATTAAAATTTTGATTAGTAGAGTACCGCATACCAACTAATGACCAGACAATATATGTTAAAACTACTATCACCCAATTTGATGGAGATTTTAGCATTTTTACCATGCACTCCTTACTTGCTATCGAACTAATCATACATTTATTTGTGTTATTTTCTTTTATAGTCATACGTCCTCGTTGTTTTGTTAATTCCTTGTTTAAATCTATTACTTTTTGTCATTTTCTACGACATTCACTTCTCCAATTAATAACCCTTTACCCAATTCTTTCCATCTATTCTTTACTTCGGGCTTTACCTCTAATGCACGTTTGCAGTCAAGCAGCATTCCGTACAGAATGTACGCATCTCGTGGGTGCATGTGATCTAAGCCCGCTTTGATGAATAAACCACCAAGTTGTATCTTCTTTCTAGCATCTTCTTTTCTATCCATGAGACGCACCCTGCGAATTTGTATTTGATTGTAAAGTATTTGCTTTGCTTGTCTTCTTAACGCCACCTCTAGTCCCGCTACTGGGAATCTTGGTTTTTCCCAGCTCTGCAAGCTCCCTCAATAGATTAGACTCACTATTTTTAGGGTTTGCCGCATAAATAGCTAATCCAGCTAAAAGCTTATTATCAAGAGTTAGACCACCATTGTTTTGCAGTATATCAAAGATCTCTTCTTTTCTCAGAGGTAATAATTTAGCTCTTTCTATCTCTAAAGCTTTGATTTTCTCTAATATTCTATTGGTTGCTTTGTTTGTACTCATTTTTTATCCCCTAGTATTTGTTAGTTTAATTTCTTCTATTCTAAGTAGTAACCCATCCTGCTGTACTATTGCTGGGCTATGTTTAATACCGAACTTTGTAGATAAAGCCCCTTGCTGGTCGTAATAAACTTCTGCATCAAGTTCTTCTTTTAACTTTAAAGGAGAACCGCCTACTAAAATGATTTTGTCTTGTACTGGCTCTACCTGCTCCGGCAAGGGGTTATTTAATTGTGCTTTTAACCACTTCACTTGTTCGGGTCTCCTGCTATCAACAAAAAACATACGTCTATTTAATTGCATATGCTCAAGTGGATTTACCTTGGTACCCGCTTTATGTAAAATTTTTCCACAAGGTAACACGACATCCTCATCCAAGGTAAATGTTGGGTCGTAGTAAAATGTACGACTCTTGGTAGAAGGGATGATGCCATCAACTGGCTTTGGGTTATGTATCCTGTCTCTAGCATTTTCTTCCATCTTTTTACGCTCTGCTGCAATATCCACTTTCTTTAATCGCTCATCTATCATTTGCAAAAATGGCTGTTCTATAATTTTGTACGTATGCCCCCTGGTGCCAAAATCTTTGCCTAAAGCTGGGGCGCTTATAACAGCCATCAGAATGATTAAAGCTTTCTTTCGGTTTCTAATCATTTTTTAGCTCTTCTAAAATCCTAGCATGTACCGCCTTAGATATTGATTTCACGCCTTTACCATATATCTTGTCTTCTGAAAGCAGAATTATGTTATTACCAATTGATTCAAGCCTCTGTATTGATTCAATCATCTTGATCGCTTGCTCTGGTTTGCCAAAAAACAACTGGCGATTATTTAAGACTTCCGCCTGCACTCTATTGCTTTCTAACTCTAAAATCTCAGCTTGAGAAATATAACTAATTTGTACATCTCTGCGTTGCTTAAGACCGCCATAAAAAGCCGCTCCTATACTGCTTAAGATTAGCAAAATCATTATAAGGGTTACTTTTGAATTTATGCTCTGCATTATCTCTTTCTCTTTTTAAATTCTATTAATCGATCTACCGCTATTTCTATAGGAACTCCTTCTGCTGCTTGCTTGCCCAAAAAGGTAAAATCTTCGGCCTCAGTTGAGTAAATAGCTGAACTATAAGGGTCAAGAATCAATCTACCTACTACGTCTGTACCAGTTGTAGATAATAGCATTTCAGAGTATTCACCTCTTTCAAACGAAATAGACTGAAGCATTGGTACTTTGTGCTTAAACTCTGAATGGGTTTCATAATCAGTGAATGACCCTGGCGGTAAACTCACTTTCCAAGCACTATTTTCAAATATAGCTTTTCTGTGGTTGCTATTTTCCTTATTGCAACCAACCTGTAAATCAGCAAAACATTGAGTGCAAACAACTAACGCACCACCATACCTTCTAAGGTTACGAATTAAAGCTGCAATAAACCCAGCACAAAAATCAAGCAGCATCCATGCTTCATCTATAATAATCATGAATTTTTGTGATCTATCACCAGTTAGAAATTGACTGGTGATCTGCATTAAAAGTGTTTGCAAGATGATTGCAATTAATTTGGGCTGATCTTTTACATGTTCAAATTCAAAGATAGTCACCCCTTTATCAAAACTAGCCTGATTAGTACCTGAAAAATATTTTCCGTACACCCCTGATGGTGTATAAGAAAACATAGCCTTGCCAAAGCGATTTAATAATTCGTTATCACTATCTTTTAAAAACTGCACAAACTTAGTTATATCTAGATTGTAGTTATGATGGGCAACCGCATCCTTAATGGCCTCCTCTAACGTAGCTAACTCAAATTCTCCAACAGAACCGCACATAATACTTAATAATTCTTTTGCGCAAATTACCAACTGATTAAATTCATTATCCTGCATGTTAGCTACTAGCCCAGCAAATGGATTAATAGTGAATGTTGATAATGCACCAAATTCTATAATCTCCCCGCCCAACATTTTAGCCAATGTCGCATAACTCTGCCCAATATCCAAAATAAACATTCTAGTATTTTGAGCCTGCATAACACTTGTTAGCTCCTGTAACAATACTGATTTTCCAACTCCCGTTGGACCAACTACATTTACATTAAAGTTACCTGATGCAAGGCGGTGATAAGGATTCCAATTGAATATTTGACCTCTTTTTCCAATCATTGGAATTCCAGAAAGTGGCACGCCATACCATTCAGCATGAATAGGTAGTTTAGATACTACTTCAGATGAAAGAGATGTTTGTACTAGCTTATGTGCTTTTAACTCTGGCCAGAAAGTAGCTGCATGCATTGGCATAGCTCCAAGCATAGCCTCTAAATGGTAGTAATCAATTGGGCTAGCTTCCCACGAATGATTGCTGAGCATAGTAGTCATCTCGCTTTCTGCTTTTTCAATATCCGCTTCCTTGGCCGACAAAAACATGCAAAAACTTTCACTTAAAGGTGCTTCTGCTGATGTCGCCAAAGAATGAATAATATCACGCCACTGTACGGCTTCTTCTTGCAGCGCTTTATCATGGCGCGAATATGGTTTTTCTGCTGCATCTATAACCCTTTTGCCTCTAGCAATTAAGCCCTTATTAGTTCTAAAATCATTAGTAATACTAAGGCTTAAACAAAGTCTTGCAGGAATTGGCGCTCCTTGTTCACTACCCAGTAATTCAATATTTTGCGCTAAACTCCAAAAATCTGGTGTATTTAAAAAATTGTAAGACCTGTGAGCAACTCCCTTTTCCATATTCACAAAAGCTTTTTTTTGTGAATGATAGAAATTACCATGCTGCAAACATTGATTGTTAATGGTATCTAGTTTGTTTACAACCTCAAAATTAGTTTCTTGCTCAGGATTTAACTCAAAAAATTCCCGACATAGATTAACCAATTCAGGAGTGCTGCATATTGATGGATTTAATTGCAATGAATTAAGTCTATCCGTTAGTTTTGTACGAAAAGCACTTAGCTCTGATAATGCTGATGCATTATGCGTACTACATATTTTGCTATATGAAACATACATGTTAAAATTTCTTGGCGTCTTTTTACCGCTCGAAGCAAAATTAGCAGCCTGTTTTTTTAAATATTCAATACGACTATTAGTCATACGCTTTAAAATAGGATGTGTACTAATTCTTGCTTGTCCCCAAAGCTTTAAAAAGTTGGATATATCCGATGAAGCCATAAGAAAAAATTGAAGAAAACCACCCTTTGGCAACTCTTTAGCAAAAAATAAATTTAGAGATTTTACAATTTTTTCATTAACCCCAACTAAAGGAGAAATTTCTAATAAAAACCCAGCAGCACCATTGGTTAATAGAAAATTCTCACTCTTTTGGTCAAAGTAGCGGTAATTTAAATAGTTACGTAAAGGCTCGCCACCATAAAAACTGTTTTTAAACAATTTTTGCAGCGCTACATCTCCATTTTCTATTTCAGTTTGCTCTAATCCTATAATAGATGCGGCTTTGTTAGCCATGTTCTCGTATAATCCTTTCATATTCACGCCCTAAAAATATATATTATCTAAATCGTCTACTATATTCATCTCATCAGGATGATTAAGAATAGCCTTGTTTTTTGGTGCTTCCTGCAATAATTCTCTAGATGAAATAGATGAATTCTCATGGCATTTGCCGCCCCTACATTTTTTCTTAGGCGCATAAGCTTCCTCTATCTTGCCAGAGTCAATTTGCGCGTCCACATCACGTAACATCGTACAACCAAGACCGCGTGCATCACCGCACTTAAACTTGTTTGGGTATGTTGAACATCCAGCAAGGCTAATTACCATAAATGCTAAGGTTGCTGCTGTTGTTTTGTAGTGTTTTTTTGCTATACTCATTTTATTTTTAACCATTTTTATTAACGCCTATGCTGTCTCAAATACTTATTCGTTTATCAATACTAGCTCTATGCTTTACTGCTTTTTCCGCTTCTGCCGAATGGTTTGAAGTTCATAACATCGTGCCTACTTTTAAAAATGAGTTACTTAATTTTATCAAAAATAATTGGGGTAAACTCATTGTTGCTATTATCAGCTTTATCTTGCTTCACAAGATTTACCTTACCAGTCAAAATAAATGAAGCTGGATGCTGCTTTAATTGATTAAGTGAATATTGGTCGCACGTTATGTGTAAAATATCGTGTATTTTCTCAACGAAAAACATTTGATTATGCCACAGACGTCTTTTTGAACTGAAAGTATAACAATCTCCTATCTGCCTGTGAAAATATAAATCACATGTGATGAAATCATTGATAAGCTCATTTAAATTTGCCAAATAGGTTAGCTTAAAATGAGTAGTAAAATTCTTATAATTTTTAGTTCTTCCTATAATTCTGTAATACATAAACATACCGGTCAGTATTATAAAAAGCTCTATTGAGGCAAAAGCTAAAAACCACTCAAAGCTCCGCCCATCATAAACAGTAAGAACTAAACATATTCCTAACATTAGAAATATAGCTTCTAATACATTATTCAAAAAAACTATTTTATTCATACTTATTTTCCTCTCTGGGAATTAATCATTTCTTCTACGTCAAAAGAACCTATTTGTACGCTCTTAGTAAAAACAATATCTACCTTTGTGCCACCAGGTACCAAGATTACTGGTGATATATTTTCAGCTACCTTTATGTGATAGTTCGCTAGTTTTTCAGCCGCTGTAGAAGCTCCGCCCAAAAGCCCCTCTCCTATCATCTCTTTAGCTCCTTTGCTTTTTGTACTAACTCCTCCAAATGAAGTTAGGCTCAACCCCTGTTGCCCTCCGCCAGTAGAACTAAGTCCACTAAGCAATCCACCTATTGCTGCATTCTTTAAGTGTTTTTCAGACATAGAGACAACTGTTCCACGAATACCGTTGGCTCCATCGTCACCATAAATAACACCAGCTACTTTAGTGCTAGTCAGTAGCCCTTCGTCTTTATCCTCACAAACTAACTCCTCTGCTCTAATGATCACTCTTTCCGAAGAAATATCTCCATAACATGAAGCTAGAAGACGGCATTGCTTAATATCAACAGCAAAATTAGTAGGCAAATTGCCCTTACCAGTGAGCTTGATAACAACAGGGATAGGCTCTGATGCAGAATTAACTGAAGTAGAAACTGATATACCTCCTAGTAAATGTCCGCTAACATAACTCGTAGCCGGTAAATGGTTATATGAGGAGAAGGGCGCTCTTGTTATCACATGTTCAACAATTGAAGTTATGCCGAGTTCCGAGGGAAGTACTGTAACTTCACTATTATTAAGAGAATCTAATTCATCTAAAATATTTTTATTATCAGTTTGTAACTTCTCTATTTGATTCAAAGCAAAAGACAGGCGGGTTTTAATTTCAGAAAACTCAGAATTATCTTCTTTCTGCTTCTGCGCTTCAACATCATCAAGAGATTCTTTTAAAAGCTGTATAGCCTCCTTTCTTTCGGCTCCTTCCTTCTCAATTTGCTCCTCAAGAAAATTATTCCATTTCATTGTTTTATCCGTTGATTCAGCTAATTCTATAGTTGTGTGATCGCTTAAAACCTCTTCATTTACTTTTACCTCGCTATGCTCTCCCCTAATAAGAAATAACATTGCTACAAAACTACCAAATACTATGAACGCTACCAAAATCACGTTTATCAGTTTTTTGCTGCCAACTACGCCCTTATGCTCTGGTGTTGCTGTACCAGTGAAAAACTTATGAATAGCGATAAGTTTTGCAGTAATGATATTTTTGATATCCTCTATATTTTTCATACCCTTACCTCTGACCTGTATTACGTTGTATAATAAATATCCTAGTTTTTTCATTTGGGTTTAGGTAACTCTGCTCTGCCCAGTAGGCTACGACATTAATAAAACGCTTTTGCAACAACTCAATATTTAGCGGTAAAGATGCTTTAGTTTTATTGCTGATCTCAAATACCCCGCCAACTATATCTTTCCATTTGTAGAGGTGAGTTTGCGCCACTTGCAGCTTTTCAAAAGGTATAAACTCTTTTGTTAAACGCTTAACATAATATTTTCCTGCTATATTTTCTTTCATAGACGCTAGCATTTGAGCTAGCTCACCTGTAGCGGTACTTGGATTTGATGATTTGCTATCTATTGATAAACTTTGGCCCTTGATATGCGCAACTTCAAGATTTAAATGATGGCTCTGACCGATATTGTTTTTTAATATTAATTCAATATATTCGCCTGTTTTTACCATCGGTATTAAATAGATATTCGCACCGTCATTATCTGATTTTAAACGATATTTAGTATCGTCCCCAGTGACCTGAATAATTTGATATGGCGGATTAGATATACGATTTAGACCAGAGTTTGAAATTTTTGCATTAATCTTAGCATCTGCTTGAGCTTTGATGGTTTTCGCCAAGGCAGTATTTTGCAATAGTAATAACCCTATTAAAATAGTTATCTTTAATATCTTATTTTGCATTATTCTTCTCGTCTTTAAGTGGTATTAATTTTGGCTTTAACTCAATGAATTCTTTTAATAACAATCTGCCACCGACATAATCAAACTCTAATTTGAACCTAACATCCTTTTCTTCAAAACCTTTTTTACCAAAGATACTAGTAAGTGAACCATCAGCTATTACCTCAAGTTTTTTGCTATCCACATGTATTTTTTTAGGAGCAAAGAACGTTGAAACCTGCAACTTCTTAATATGTCCTACGGATTCAGCAAAATAAGTCTGTAAAGACTTTAAACTCGCAGGCGAACGTTGAGATACGTGTTTTAAAATCATATCTTTCTTTGCATCTATAGTAGTCGGCGTTAAATCAAGTAATGCTGAAATAAACAACAATGATGTTTCTTCAAGATAACTACTAGATATTAAGGAATCTTCTACGTACATCTCTCTTGTAATGCCTGGGACTAAAACCACCCTCTCAGACATACTGGTTATTTTTGCGCCAATCAAAACACTGCTCAAAAGGCTCAAGCCCAAACAACCAGCAAAGAAATTGCGTTGTCTGCATATGTTTTCTAATCGAAATTTTAAGTTAGTATCATCAGTCTGCATTCGTATCTTTCTCTTAAAAAAATAATTTAGTTTTTGAATCTGGTGCATGTTCTTTCTTGGTTATCGGAAAAAACCATCTAATTGATCTCTGAGCCTTCCCGTCATGTAGAACTTTAGCTAAATATGCACCTACTAAATAGCCAGGAAGTGCACCCGCCACACTCCACATCATGCCTAAAAATGGCATAGTCATTAGACAACCAAAAACTCCAAGAACTATACCTAAGCGAGGATGGCCATAAATTTTAACTATGCTTTTTAACGGCTTCCAGAAATGTACTTGCATGATTCAACCTAGATGTAATACAGTTTGTGCAAGCTTAACCGCCGCCGCAGTACCAATAGATCCAACTCCAAAGGCAATGCCTTTTTGGTACATATCCTGCCCCCTAGCTAGAAATGTAGCCGCCCCACCAACTGCAAAGGCTACGTAACCTAAATTATCGTTAACCATCGTATATACTGGCGTGATGAGCTGCGCTTGAATATTTTGCACTTGAAACCAATCTGCATTTGCTGCAACAGGAAAACTTGCAGCGCAAATAATAAAAGCAGTTGGAGCTATGTATTGTTTAATTGTTTGTAGTTTCTTTTTCATTGTTTTGTCTCTAATTTGTTAAATTATTTAGTTTTAAATTATTCAAAAATATGTATTATTTAAATTGCATTTAATTGTTTTATTCTTCTGCTTTTTTATATTTACCTCTTGGTTCTTTTTTTTCTTTAAAGTTACCGCTGACATACAAAGCTATATCTTTATCGCCTGCGTACCGTCTTTCAGCCCTCATTGCTCTATACTTTTTTAGCGCAACAAAATAATCGTATCCTTCCAATGATTTTGCTAAGTTCCTGGTGTCAGCACCCTCATTCCACAATTTTTTTATCTTCGTTTTTTGCATTAGGTTTATCCATATTTCTTTTTTGCTTAATGGTGATGTATCATCACACTCTGGCCAACTACTCATATATTTACTTATCCTCTTGCCATATTGTTAATCTCTCTAGTTATATTTTCTAGATAAGTCATAACTTCTTCACATTCAGGACACGCAGTTTTCAATGCCATCTCGCTATAGGTTTGATCGATTTTAAGAAAGAACTGCTCCTTAGAAAGGGTGACCGAAATTAATTCGCCATTAATGAAGAAACTTGGTGTACCAATAAAATTCGTTGTATTAGCTGCAAGCTTTGCATTTTTGATAAAGACTTCAGTCCAAGAATCATCCGCTAGGCACTTTTTGTACTGTTCTTCAGTAATTCCACCTTGAGCGCCTATATCTACAAGATATTGACGATAATTTTTGTTGTATGCCCAATCTTCCTGCGTAGACAAAATAACTTCCATCAATTTAAGATACCCTTCATTATCAACCGAACATCTAGCTAAAATACTTGCATCTAAATCCTGTTTATTGCCCACAAACTCACGCATCACATAAGCTATTTTGCCTGTGTCGATATACTTTGCTTTTAATTCAGGAAAAACTTCCTGATGAAAAACATTGCAATGCGTACAAGTTGGAGAAAAGTACTCGATTATTGTCACAGCAGCTTCTCTGTCGCCAATAACCACATCATCATTAGATATTGCTGTTAAACTTCTAGATACGGTGATTTCTGCATCAGCCTTAGCACTGCTCACAAATGCTAGGTTCAATAGTGTACCAAGCAACATGAAAGCTACTAGACTTTTGCTATGGTATTTAACAGCCATATCCATTAGAAAACCCTCTTTGTAAACATCTCTCCATTACCCACACAGAACTCGCTATTTTTCAAAGACGCAAGTAGTCCTAGAGCAACAGCATTCTCCTCGTCTATACCCAAAGCTGAAGTAATGTTTTTTACTTGTGTTGGGAAGTGAATGCCAAGATTACTACCCTTCGTTTCAAGGCCAGGTAGCTTGCAAATTATTGTATTGCTCACTTGGTTTTTTAAAATAGTCAGCTTTTTAGGATTAATATGTAAATCACTACAAACAATGATGTACAACACGTCGCTATTTTGTCTTGCCTCATCTGGCATAGCTAAGAATTGATCAACATCAATGATAAGAGCATCATAGTAATTCTCTCTAAATGCTTTTTTAAGGATTTGTGAAATTATTTGATTAAATTGAGGACTACGACCAAAAACTAATATATTGCCAGCTATTAGCTTTGTATCCCTAGCTTTACGGCTTGAATCAAGCATTGGAACTTCAATAAAGCTATATCTTTTGTTGTTTTGTTGATGGCAAAGCTCTAGCTTTTTGACTATTGGTGGAATATTTAGGTTGCACGAGGCAACGCTTTGTTGTAATTTCATCTCTAACCTCAATGTTAGTTTTAATTAATGTTGTTGGTGTTTTCAGCGGGTATTTTTGACTCGACATCTGCGATACCCGCTGGGGTACTTCTTTTTTATTTTATTCTACTTTTATCATTTTTTTATTTCTATTATTCATCTTAAAACTATTTTTAATCTATACTTTTGTTGCTACAAATCCTATGTGGCCTTTGTTGTTACTACTAATTGCCTCATTAGGATAATCAAAATACTCAATCTTATCTATGTTAAATCCATGCTCAGGTAGTAACTTCTTGAATTGGGGTATATCAAAGACATGTAGGAAATTGCCAAGAAATGGCGCGTGTCTATGCGCAAGCTCATTATGGTTTCTTATTATTCCAGGCCACTCTTCTCCATCTTTTGCCCTGTGCTCATATATTGGTAGAAACTCCTCTATTAAACTTTCTACATAAGGAGAAACAACAGTAAGGTATAATTTTCCATTTTTCTTTAACCAGTTGTGTAGTTTATCAAAGCCTCTTTTAATCTCATCACCCTCAAGAAAATGTATTACTCTAGAGATTAAAATAGCATCTATAGATGCTGGCTCTAATTTTATTGCGTCTGGAAAAACACCTTGTAGTAATTCTAAATTTGAAAGAAATTTCTTTGGTGCAAATTCTTGTAATAGAGCTAAATGCTTTTCTTCCATATCGCAGGCTATAATTTTTCCACCTCATGCCATTACTTGATGAGTTACACCACCGTACGCACAGCCAATCTCCAATACTTTACTGGTTGAGCCTGATGCGAATTCTATAAATGCCTTGCTATATTCATCTAAATCTACCTTTTGATAGCCCATATTATTTAAACATGGTATTTCATCGTATATTTGCCTTGGTATTTCTGATTTTAAATTATTCATAATAAAATTATTTTTTTACTTCCTCTGTATTATTTCTTATCATAACCCCTTATTTTTCAAAATTATACTGTATAAATCTACGGGGTGTAATTAAGCCTTTTTTAACCATTGGGAGTAAAAAAAATCTTTGTATCCCTTTGTTTCATTACTGTCCTGTTCAGCTAGAACCTAAAAAACTTAACATCTCGTCTTCCTTAATCTTTGTTAATACCTTGTCTTCCTGCGCCTCTGTATATTTCTTTTTACGAGGTAAAAAACAAATTGCACAAAATCCTAACAACGAAATACCACCTACATACATACTCAATATCATCGTTGGCTCTGCAAAGTTGTTTGTAATTAGTGTAGATATTGCTGGAGAAGTACCCCCTACTACGCCCATTCCTATACTGTAACAAAAAGCTGTACAACTAAAACGACAGTTAGGTGGGAATATTTCAACAATTAGGGTGTTCATTGTTCCATCTTGAATAGAAAATAAAATAGCATGAATTAAAAAAACTATACATATACCTGCTATTGTCGAATTTAAATCTATTAACGATAGCATTATAGTGCTGTACAAAGTAACTAGCCCCATACCAACTGTAATAACTTTAACTCTATTTAATTTATCAGAAAGCCAGCCAAAGAATGGAGAGAATAATGCTAAAGTAGCGGTTGTAATAATTGGAAGATACCACAAATCTATTTCCGTAACTTTTTTTAAGTAATTAGGCAAGTACACGACAACATAATACAAGTTAACACCAGTTGCAGCAGATATTAATATGGCAACTATACATTCCCTTTTTCTATTAATAAACCCTTGGATTAAAGGTATTTTTATACGGTCTTCTTGAATTGTTTTAAATACAGGCGTCTCTCCTAGTCTTTTTCTAATAAAATAACCTACTATTGAGAGCACAAAGCCTAGTAAAAATGCAAATCTCCAAGCGTAATCTGGCATAAACGGTAATTTTATCAAACTACTCACCAACGTTGCTAGCAACACCCCACACAAACATCCCGAAACTATAAAACTACCAACAAACCCAGCTCTTTTACTGTCAAAGTGTTCTACTGCAAAAATTATAGCTCCACTATATTCTCCGCCTACTGATATTCCTTGAATAATCCTTATCATAACTATGATATAGCAGGCACTTATACCAATTAAGTTATAAGACGGTAGTAAGCACATACTAAGAGACGCTGCCCCAGTTAAAGATACGCTTAGCACTAATGAAGTTTTTCTGCCGTATTTATCGCCTATATAACCAAAAATTATAGCTCCTAGGGGTCTAAATAAGAATCCAGTGGCAAATAGCGTATAGCTAGCCAATAAGGCTGTGCCCTCATCAAGAAAATTAAGAAAATTCTTATAAAGAATTGGAGTTAAAAATCCAAACAAACAAAACTCATATATTTCTAAAAGACCAGCTAAAAAACAAGAACTTATTACTGATCTTGATAGATTTTTTTCTTTACTCATTGGTGGTTAACCCCTGCTTTATATTAATTTGATAATTTCTATAGCAATATTACGCAAATCAAGGCTACTTGTTATTTGTGTCTTTTTGCGTATATTTTTAATATGCCATTCGACTGTTCTAGTAGATCTTTCTTTATCCTGAAATAAATCTATATTCTTATTAAGATGAACAGTGATTTCTTTTGCTACCGATGTATATCTCAACAATTTTAAAATTTCTATTTCTTTAGGAGTAAAATCATATTCATACCCTGAGATTAAAAATTTTCGGCGTGTAGAATGTTTGATTAAAGGCGCGTTGATATTCAACAATGCCTTCGCGGTATCCAAGTCTAGCAATTTGTATTTTTGGTCAATAGTAATTTTTTTACCAGAATATCTTCCGCTATTCATTAAACAACCAACATTGCGTATTAAATTTTGAAGAACAGAGAGGTTATTAAGAAGATACTGGAGTGTGCAATAGTTATTAACTTGTGGAATGAAATAATACCCAACGATAACAGTCTTTAATCTTTGGTATATTATTAAACTACTAGACATCCCAAAATCTTTAAGGGCGCTGATATAGGGTGAAATTAAGTTATCTTGTCTAATTACACAGTACGTATTTTGTATTTCACCAATAGTGAGTTCTGATGTATAATGGCATTTTTCTAATAACCTGTCAGCTTCCTCTAAATAATTATTCCACTCTGAGCAAGTGCTTTGAGCAACCACATCTCCATTAGAAAAGAAAAATCTAAGTCCCAAGTGTTTTAAAGTGGGAATTTTTAATCTTTCTGCTTCAATTCTTAACACGTCTACAGCATCTATTTTCATAATTTCACCTTTAAATTATTTCCTACCACCAACTTCACTAACAACCACACCATCAAACGCTTTGCTCCTTCCTTTAAAAACAAAGCACAAGTCATATTCCTTGGCCAACCAATTTAGATTGGCCCCAAACTTGCCCTCTGCTATTTCAGTGAATGTATCACTGCCAGTAAAAGTGATCTGGTTTTTGCTTTCGCTAATACCAAGCTTTGCAAATGTTACCCTAACAATATCTTCTCCATAAGTTGATATCAGATGCTCTTGCACTATTTGCCATTGAGTTAAATCCTTGTATTTGTCTTCAATTGCGGCTTCCTGCACTTTTGCCTTGCCCTGGGTAATGATTACCGCTGCATTAAATGGGACTACGGTTTTTTCTACAATCTTAATGTCATTTGATTTTGGACGTTCTACTATCGCCATAGAGACTCCGTATACATAACGCAAACACTCGGTTAAGGTTTCCTTGTTCGTTTGGCTTAATTGTAAATCTTTGGTAAAGCTAACACCAATTTTGTTTGGCGCAATAGGCTCTATTTGCAAATGCTGCTTAATATCAATTGCTAACTTAATTGAGAATTTTCTTCTCAGTGTCAAGCTTAGATTTTGTGACTCTAAAGAGTCTTTTTGTTTTAAAAACGCCATAAGCTTTTCTTAATTTAAATTCTCTTTTAAAAAAGAGTGATTATAGTTCTCCACAATTCCTGTGGATATTCTTGTGGATTGAACTCTGTGTATCTTGCTACAAAAAGCATTCATCTGTTTGCTCATTTTATCAGCACCTGATTTGGGATAATTCAAAACCAGATTGTTTTGCAACCTGTACGATTACTGGCCATAGACGTTCTTCTATATAGCTTTTCACAAACTCACTTGGGGCTTTTAATTCTATCCTGTTGTTCTGCTTGTCTATATTAGCATTTAGCTTTGATAGCCAGTGGTTATCTATGGTTCTGTCGCATTTGTTGCCAGCATAGCTCTATGTGTCTATAATGAGAC
>Ga0115545_1000822_pt1 | contig 16535 bp, 27 predicted proteins | sample COGITO_mtgs_1003_FD_87188 | JGI IMG/M metagenome (GOLD analysis project Ga0115545, IMG submission 87188) | Pelagic marine microbial communities from North Sea - COGITO_mtgs_100330 | ecosystem: Environmental > Aquatic > Marine > Epipelagic | place: Germany:Helgoland, sampling site Kabeltonne...
AAATAAACATGAGTACATTAATTAATGGATCAATTAGAGTAGACAAATTGCCAAAGGAGAAATTCATAAAAGGCAAAGACAACGCAGTGTATTACAATTTTACTATTGCAGTACAAGATGAAACACGCTACGGGAACAATGTTGCTTTTATGGACAGTCAAACAAAAGAAGAAAGAGAAGCTAAAATGCCAAAAACATATTTAGGTAATGGCAAGGTAATATGGACATCTGACGGTAAAATTGAAGTCGCAGAGCGTGAAGATGAAAAACTGGCTGTTGCAGTCGACAGTCAAAGCGGAGATTTACCATTTTAAATTTAAAGGGTGTTATTAATTTAACACCTTTTTTTTATATCTTTATAGAAAAATAATATATGACAGAAGAACAACAAACAGAAAAACAAACAGAGCAAAATATGTTAATGGAATTTATACATGATGATTGTATAATTGATATTGACAAAAAAATTGAATACCCCCCAGTTGCATTAAGTTGTGGAGAAAAATTGATACAAACAAAAGAAAGAGATTTATTAATACCTATTGCAATAGGCACTTACGGGAATTTAAGTGTAATCACAGCACCGCCAAAAACACGCAAAACATTTTTTGTGTCATTATTGGCATCAGCTTATTTAAGTAATAATAATATATATACAGGAAAAATAAAAGGTCACAAAGAAGACGGAAACCTTTTACATATAGACACAGAGCAGGGACGTTACCATGCAAGCAGAGTTTTTTTACGTCCGTATGATATGGACAATAATATTGAAAAAAATAAATATCATCATTTTTCACTAAGGACAGTTGACTATAAAGAAAGGTTACAATTTATTGAATGGTTTTTAAAAGAAAAAATTAAAAAAAAATCTTTAGTTATAATTGACGGAGTTGCTGATTTATGTGCAGACGTTAACAATATAGAGCAAACCAACAAATTAGTATCATATTTAATGAGAATAAGCACGCAATATAATGCACATATTATAAATGTTATACATCAAAATTTTGGATCTGCAAAATTAGGTACTGGACATTTAGGCAGCGCATTAGAAAAAAAAGCAGAAACAGTTATTGCATTAGAAGCAAACACAGTAAATAAAGATTGGACAACAGTAAAATGCGGTCGAAGCAGGGGGTATTGTTTTGATACATTTAGTTTTGAAGTAAATGATTATGGTTTGCCGCAAGTAGTAAAAAATTTATATGATCCATTAGCGTAATGACACAAAAAATTATGACCTTAATAGCAAAAAAGCATAATAATTGGATTGAGATTGTCCAAAGTTTTGGTTGTCCAAAAGAAACATCAGAGGACATAGTGCAAGAAATGTATATTAAAATACAAATTAAACTACAAAAAGGACTTGATATTATGTACAAAGATGACGTTAACTATTATTATATATTTAAAACTTTAAAAACATTATTTTACGATTTAAAACGAAAAGAAAAAAATATTACTATTATAAGTATTGATGATGTTAATATTAATATGACTAATACAGATGTTGATTATAATAAAGCATACATTAAAATACAAAAAGAATTAAAAAAATTATTTTGGTATGACCGAAAAGTATTTGAATTAATAAACGCAGGTCAAAGTGTGGCTGATTTAAGCAGAAAATCTTATATACAATATTACTCTTTATATAATACATATACTAAAGTTAAAAACAAACTAAAAAAATTATTATGATCCACAACAACGATTTTAAATATGATTTAAAATTTGGACAAGTTAAAGAGCAAGAACTTGCAAATATATTTAATAACAAAACAGTTGAAGTTAAAAGATGCACAGGTGCAATATACAATGTGTTTGTTGAATATGAATGCAGAGGTAAAAAATCGGGAATAAGTACATCGCAAGCAGATTATTATTGTTTTGCTTTTAAAAATACTTTTGCTTTAATTGAAACACAGGAATTAAAAATTAAATGCAGAAAGTATATAAATACAGACAAAGACAAATTAGGCGGAGACAGAAACAAACCAAACACAAAAGGAATACTTTTACCAATAAAAGAAATATTATGAGATTAGGAAATATTATTTATTATATTACAAAGTACACAGGCATTAAATACATTGTTGAAAGTTGGCATAAATACAAAGGAACTAAATGCAAATGTAATGACAGAAGAAAAAAATTAAATAACATAAAAATAGACAGGTGGTAAAATTTAAAAAACAAGACTATGCAAAGTGGGAAACATTTAGATTGGGTACAAAGCAACACATTACTAACAAAGAGTTTGAATTGGTATGCCAGCTACACGCAGAATATTATAAACACAGTTATTATAAACCCTGCACATGCAACCCAAAAACAATAAAAAATTGGATCAAAGATTTAAACGTTATATGGAATAATGGAGAAAAATAAAATACATCAGCTTGAAAAAGCAACTATTGAATTATTAAACTTTGACGGTTGGCAATTAGAATGGACAGGCAAAACAAATGAAAGATATGATGCAAAAGGAAAAACAAATTTAGGATATGATTGTCTTATAGAAATGAAATTTAGAAATAAATATTACGAAACTAAAATGCTGGAAAAAGACAGATACGATGCATTAATGAAATTGAAAGATGATTTTGTTTTGATTTATTTTGTAAATGATACTAAAGGAAATTTTATGTATTACTTAAATACATTAGAAATGCCAAAGTCCGAAAAAAAATATTGTCCCGATAGTACAATGTGGGCAAAAAAAAGAGTAACAAAAGATGTGTATTTACTCAAAGAAACTGATGCAGTTAGAATTAATCTAAATAAATAGTTATTAATATTACTGTTTATAACTTAATTAATAGTATATTTGTAATTATTAACTTTTAAAAAAAAACAATGTTACACAAACAAAGACTACAAAAATTAATTGATTTAATTAGTACAACGGACAACTCATATTTATTAAATGAGCTTGAAATTTTAGAGTTAGAAATTGAAAGAGACTTAATACAAAAAGGTTATGATACTGTTGATGAATTTGCAGAAAGACTAAACATAAAATAAAACAATGATTTTATTAGTAGATGCAGACAGTTTAATATTTGCAGCATGTTATAAGAAAAGAGAACATGCAGACGATGAAAAGTATTATACTAACATAGAAGATGCAAGGGCAAAGTTTGACGAGCAATACATGTCTATTGTAAATCATTTAGAAGAAATGTACGAAATTGACAAGGTGCTTACATTTAGTGGATCTAAAGGCAATTTTAGAAAACTTATAACAAACAATTATAAAGCCAATAGAAAAAAACAAGAATTGCCACCATTACTAAACGAAATGCATAAATTTGTAAAAGAGCATTACGACAGTATTTTTGGTTATGGTATTGAAACAGATGATATGGTTGCTCGATACTGGAAACAATTAACTGATGAATTAGGTAGAAATGAAGTAATGATTGTATCTATTGACAAAGACTATAAACAATTTCCTGCACTTATATACAACTATCATTATAAGCATAAAGAGGTTATGGATATTACAGAAGATGAAGCGTTATATAATTTTTACGAACAAATGATTGTAGGCGATACAGCAGACAACGTTAACTATTTTAAAGGCAAAGGAGTTAGGTTTGCACAAAAATATTTATCAAATTGTATAAGTCATTACCAATACACAAAAAAAATATACGAATTATTTAAACAAGAATACAAAGGCAAAGCAAAACAAAAATATATAGAATGTTACAACCTTTTAAAATTAAGAATTAATTAATGGAAACTTTAGAAAGAATAAAAAGATATGTCGATCAATGTGCAGGATATGATATAAGCACAAAGTCGAGAAAATCAGATGCAGTATTATTTAGAACATTATATTTTAAATTATCAATAGATAATACAAATAAAACATTAAGTAGTATAGGAGAAAAAGTCAATAGAAATCATGCAACAGTTTTACATGCTCGAAACAAATTATTTGATTATTTAATGAGCATACCTCATTACGAAAAATTATATGATATATATAAACTTGACTATTTAGGGCAAAGAATTACAGAGCATTACCAAAACATTGAACAGTATAATAAATTAAAAGATAAGTACAATAATTTATTAGTTACTAAAATACCTAAAAATTTTGGTTTCCTATTAACTAAAAACGAAATTGAATATCGAAAACTGGAAGATGAAGAAAAAGAAGACTACGACAAAAGAGCAGAGTTAGTTTTAAAATCTTTTAAATGGAAACGTAAAGACGAAAAACGACAAGAGGTTTACGATATTATTTTAGGCGAGCCAGCAGTTGAAAATACAAGAGGAAATTTATAATGGATTGGGAATTAGAAATACAACTGCATTACCCCCACGACAGATTTATGTTAGGTTGGGAATGTCTACAACCAACAAAAGAATATAACTATCGAACTATAAAATTATATTTATTTATAGCAACATTTACACTTGACTTTTAAAAATCAGTAATTTAAACGTTATATATAAAAACATTATGGACGAAAGTAGACACATAAAAAAAGAAAGTTTGTTAAAAGCATTAGAACAAAGTTTAGGAGTTGTTACAGCAGCTTGTAAGAAAGCGAGCATACCAAGAAGCACATATTATAAATGGCTTAATGAAGATGAAGCATTTGCAAAACAAGTTAGGGATATTGAAAATGTTGCATTAGATTTTGCAGAAACCCAGTTACACAAACAAATATCTGAAAATTCAACAGCAGCAACAATATTCTATTTAAAAACCAAAGGTAAAAAAAGAGGTTATATAGAACGTCAAGAAATTACAGGAGCAGACGGAATACCTAATAATTTTCAAATCGAAATAATTGGCTCAAAGAAAAATAAAGACTAATGTTGTTTATGATCATTTACTAATATCTAACAAAAAAATTATAGTTGAACAAGGCGGTACAAGGTCGGGGAAAACTTATAATATTATATTATGGATCATATTTAACTACTGCACTAATAACACTAATAAAGTTATTACAATATGTCGCAAATCATTTCCAAGTTTACGTGCAACTGTAATGCGTGACTTTATTAATATATTAGATATACATAAAATATACAAAGAAATACATCATAATAAATCAAATTCAGAATATACCCTATTTGGCAATTTAGTTGAGTTTATTTCTTTAGATCAACCGCAAAAGATTAGGGGACGTAAAAGAGACTTGCTATTTGTTAACGAGGGTAACGAATTGTATTATGAAGATATGCAACAGTTATTATTTAGAACGCAAGAAAAAATTATACTTGATTTTAACCCGTCAGACGAGTACCATTGGATATACGACAAACTGATACCAAGAACAGATTGCGATTTTTACAAAACAACATATTTAGACAACCCATTTATTGAAGATAGTATTGTTAAGGAAATAGAGCTATTAAAAGAAACTGACGAGCAGTATTGGCAAATATACGGTTTAGGCGAAAGAGCAGCCAGCAGGAGTACTATATTTAATTATGTTGAGGTTAATAAAATACCAACAACAGCAAATTTAGTTAGCTATGGCATGGACTTTGGATATTCTAACGATCCGAGTGTTTTAGCTTCTGTTTATACAGAAAACAATAATCTGTATATAAAAGAACATTTGTACCGAACTAAAATGACAACAAATGATATTAATCAGTTTTTAAAAGAAGAAAACATTATTGGCACTATATACGCAGACAGTGCAGAGCCACGATTAATCGAAGAACTTAAAAGAATGGGACATAAAATATTTCCAAGTATAAAAGGCAGAGACAGTATTAATGCAGGGATTGATTTATTAAAACGTTACAAGATACACGTGCTTAACACATCAACAAATGCAATATCAGAATTTAGAAATTATAAATGGAAAATGGACAAAACAGGCATGTTAACAAATACACCCGAAGACAAACACAATCACATAATTGATAGCTGCAGGTATGCGACTTATTCTATTTTAAGCCGACCTAACTTTGGAAAGTACGCATTACATTAGTAGTTATCAATAATTTTGTTTATAACTTAAAAATTTGTATATTGCATATTATTAATTTAAAAAATAAAACAAAATGAGCAATACTGCAATAATAAGAATAGCATGCAATTTATACCCTAATAAAAATTTATGGGATCTTACAAAAGAAGAAATGAATAAGGTAATGGATATTTATAACGATTATTACTAATGGCAACAGAACTTACAGAAATAAACATGCAGCTAAAAACTTATTTATATTCTAATAACCAAGAACAAATTGATTATGCAGAAGTATATTTAAGAAACGTACATTTAAAATATGGAACGGTAGACACACAAATAATTAAAAATATAATAAGATGAAAACAAACAAACCATTTAATGCTGGCAAAGCTGGCAAAATTTTTAAGCAGTTAACAAAGTATTTTTTAATATTTGCATTGTGCTACTTTGTAGGTAGGACATTAGCATCAATACTTTTTAATATATGAGTTGGTACGATTTTTTAAACCCCCACGAACAATATGAATACCAGTGCAGCGAATGTGGATCTAAAATGCAAACAGACAAAGGGGTATGCAGTGGGACTTGTCATGAAGCAAGTTTAATTTAGTAGTTAGTTTTTTTTATGAAAGAAAAGGGCAGTCAGAAATGGCTGCTTTTTTTTTATTATCTTGCATGTAATAAAATAGTTAAATAAATACGTTATATATATATGAATATTAATATTGAAATACCGACAAGTTTAGAAGAAATCACATTAAGTCAATATAAAAGATTTTTAAATATACAGAAACAGACAGAAGAAAGCCATTTTTTAAATGCAAAGGCTATAGAAATATTTTGCGATATTGATTTAAAAGATGTAATGAGATTAAAAGTAGCAGATTTTAATATAATCACAAATAAAATTAATTTGCTATTTGAACAAAAACCAAAATTAGTACAAACCTTTAAATTAGAAAATGTTCATTATGGTTTTATACCACAGTTGGACGATATGACATTAGGGGAATATATTGACATTGACACTTATATTGGAGATTGGGAGAATATGGAGAAAACAATGAATGTATTGTACAGACCTATTGTTTCTAAAATCAAAAAACGATATGCAATTAAAGAGTATGATGTAAATACAAGCGATGCATTGTTAGATATGCCATTAAGTGCGGTATTGTCATCAATTTTTTTTTTGTGGAATTTAGGCAACGACTTGTCGAAAACTATACTGAAATATTTGGAAGCGGAACAGGGAACGAACTTAATGCAAAGTCAAACTTTAACAGAAAATGGGGTTGGTATCAATCAATCTACACGCTATCTAACGGAAATATTGAACGGTTTGAAAATATCACTAAATTAGAAATACATAAATGCTTTACAATGTTATCATATATACAAGAAAAAACAGAAATAGAAGCAAATAACATAAAAAAGAAATTTAAAAGATGAACAACCAAACAGGAATAAGGGGGTTTTACCAATTAACAGAAACTATTAAGGAGCAATTACTTGCTGACGTAAATATTAATACTGTTTCAACTGGCAATATATCAGATGTTAATTTAAACAAGCAAGACATTTTCCCTTTAGCGCATATTATGGTTGACAGCGTTACCGCAGAGGAACAAGTTTTAAGATTTAATATTACAGTAATTGCAGCAGACATTGTAGATCAAAGCAAAGATTTAACACTTGACAGATTTACAGGCAACAACAACGAACAGGATATAATTAACACGCAGTTAGGAGTACTAAATAAATTAATACAAAATTTACGAAAAGGGCAACTGCATGCAGATATGTACCAATTAGAGGGCAACCCTACATGCGAGCCTTTTTATGATAGGTTTGAAAATATGTTAGCAGGTTGGAGTTGCAGAATTGAAATACTAATATACAACGACATTACTATTTGCTAAAATGAAACTCAAAGAAACTGAAAAAGCGTTGCGATTATTTTCTGACTATGTTATACAACAGTCAAAAACAAGATTAACAAAAGGCAAACAAAATTACTCAAAAGAACTTTACAACTCATTAAAGTATAAATTTGATGAAGAAAATGACGGTTTTATTATTGATTTTGAAATGCAAGGTTACGGGGAATTTCAAGACAAAGGGGTGCGAGGAATTGGCGGAGTTAGAAAAACGACAAGCAAATTTAATAGCAGAAACAACAAAGGCAAGATGTGGAAACAAAAAGGGGGTAACAGTCCATTTAGTTTTAAAGAGGGTAAAAAACCGTCCGTAAAACATTTTGTAGGTTGGGCAAAGTCTAAAGGGTTATCGCCTTTTGCAGTTAGGGAAGCAGTATATCATCAAGGAATTAAACCAACGCAATTTTTTACAAAGTCCTTTAATTTAGGTTTTGAAAAGTTGCCAAAAGAATTACAAGAAGCATTTATATTAGACATTGAATTTGCAATAGTATTAGCACAAAAAAAATAAGATATGCCAAGATTATTATTAAGAAGTCCACAGTTTAAATTTATACCAATACCAATTAACGGTGTAAATTCTTGTACCTGTCAAATAAAAATAAATACTGTTACTAAATATACATTAGTTAGAAATACAAAAAAAGGAACGACACAGAATTTTGACATATCAGAGTTATGCAGAGATTTTTTAGACATAGAATATAATTCTAATTATAATGCGCAAAGCATATTAATAAATGTAACATTAAGGACTTATTCAGATTTTAACGGAACAGGCAACGTAGTTTCGACAAGCGCAAGTACAGATTATGGGTTTATGGGATATGGTTATTTTGAGGACGGAACAAACCCTACTATTGCAAACGGTCAAATATTAATTTCTAAAAACCCCAATTTAGGTTATGTGCAATTATATTACCCAAACAATACAACAGGCATAGTTACAAAAACAGCATCAAGCGCAACAAACACGACAGCTTTTGGAGCTACCACAACTAACATAGGTGTTTACAATGGCAAAGTTAAAAGAATAGATTGTACAAAATATGGGGACGGTAGGCGAATAGTTTTTATAAACAAATACGGTGCGCAGCAGGACTTATGGTTTTTCTTAAAAGAAACAAAAACATTAGCAAGAAAAAACGAAAACTACAAAACAAATATATTAACATACCCAAGCGGAAGCAGTGCAACATATTCTATTTCTAATGCCCCTAATGTAACATTTAACACAACAGCAAAACAAAATTTTACATTAAGCAGCGGATATTACCCGCAAGGTGCAAACAACTTTTTTGAGGAACTTTTATTAAGCGAATATGTATGGTACGAAAGACCAAACAAAGCAACGGGAACTGATGAGGTTATACCAGTAAAAGTAAAAAAATCATCTATACAATTTAAAACATCTTTAAACGACAAGTTAATAGAATACACTATTGATTTTGAGGAAGCATACGACTATATAAACAACGTTAGATAATGCAGCAAAAACTATTATTATATATTGGGACTGTTGGCGCAAGTGCAGTTTATACAGAAGCAGACAGGGTAGATCAGTTTAAGGACGAAAGTGTATCGTTTACGCAAACAATACAAAACGTAAAAGACATAAAAAAAATATTTACTGAATTTACAAAAACCTTTTCATTACCTGCATCGCCAAGAAATAATTTAATATTTAAGCACTATTATAATTTTGACATAGTTTCTGATGCATCATTTGACGCAAGGGTAAAAGTTGATGCAGCTTTATATTTAAATGACATTGAATTTAAAAGAGGAAAAATAGCATTAAACGGGGTTGAGTTAAAAAACAACGTACCGCATACATACAAGGTTACATTTTACGGAAACACAGTTGACTTAAAAGATATTTTAGGCGATGCGCAATTAAGTTTTTTAGAAGATTTAGAAAGCGAAAACAAGACATATAATTTTACGTCAGTATTTGCAGGTTTTTCTGCTGCAGGCGATGCAGATATAATAGTGCCATTAATAACACATACAGACAGATTGTTTTATTATGCTAATGGTTTTAATGAAAATGGCAACGTTTGGTATTCAGCAAACAATAATCAAGCAGGTGCAGATTGGCAACAGTTTAAATATGCAATAAGGTTAAGCAGAATTATAGATGCAATACAGGTACAGTACCCTATTACTTTTTCTAATGACTTTTTTAATAATACATCTAATACAGATTTTCATAATTTGTTTATGTGGCTGCATAGAAAAAAAGGAGCAGTTGAAGCAGTAGGAGAGGTTGATATTGTTTGGAGCAGAGTTACATCTTTACCACAAACACAATGCGCACCCTTACCCTGTAACGTAAATGCGACATCTAACAACGGAGTAATATCAATTAATATTATTGCAGGTTTTATTTTAAAAACAACTACTGTTAGTTTACAACCTACAACAAATGACGAATATAGTGCAAGGGTAACAATGATTAATGCTAATGGGGATCAATCAATCGTTGGTAGTTTTAATAATCAAGTAGGTTATCAAGTTATGGGAAATCAAAACGAACTCCCACCTGCCCCATTTGACAATAACGCCCAATACTTTATTGAAGTTGCCCCAACAGATCCGACAGTTACATTACAATTTGCATCTAATAGTATTATGTTTTTAGTAGGTGCAAGAGATTTTAGGACGAATGCGCCTAATTATGGAGATTATTGCACTCAACAATTTAGAAACACTAACGCATTTTTTACATCACAAATTAGAGAATTTAACATACAAGAACAAATACCTAAAATGAAAATTATTGATTTTCTTACAGGTATATTTCAAATGTTTAACTTAACAGCATACGTTGAAGATGACATTATTGTTGTGCAAACTTTAGATGAATATTACAACAAAGCACCTAAAACAACTGATCCGCAAATAGTCCCACCGCAAATAATACCTGTAAATATTGACAAGTATTTAGATGTAACAAAGTCAACAGTCGATGTAGCTTTGCCTTTTAAGTCAGTAAACTTTGCATATAAAGGTTTAAAAACATTTTTGGCATCACAATACGAGCAACTTAATAACAAAGGTTGGGCATCTACAACTTTTGATTTAAATGATTATTTTGACCAACCGCAAGACAAATACAATATAACAGTACCGTTTGAGCATGTTATGTTTGAACGATTATTTAATCAAGCATCGGGGGGAGAAACTGCAATACAATACGGATATTTTGTTGACAGTAACAGAGAGCCATATTATGGAGATCCTTTATTGTTTTATGGTTACAAAAGAACAAGTGCAACTCCTTTTTCTGTTAGAAAAAATGCAGGTTTAGTTTATAGTACAAGTAATTATTGGTTGCCAATGAATACAAAAACATTAAATTCATCATCAAGCAAAGTTAGTATAAATTTTAATCAAGAGTTAAGCGAATACAAAGCTAATGCAGACGGTGCAGATGCAGCATTATTTTCTGATACTTTAGTTAATAAATATTATAACGATTATTTGACAGAGGTGTTTGCAAGAAATAAAAGATTAACAAAGGTTACTGCATACCTACCATACAAAATATTTAGTAGCCTGCAGCTATATGACAGAATAGAATTTAGGCAACAGAGTTATAAAATAAATTCAATGAAAACAAACCTAACAACAGGGAAAACAGAATTTGAGTTATTAAATACTGATATATGATAAAAAACATATTAGACTTATTACAAGAAGTAAACGGAGAAACGGAAAACATACGTATTGCACAGGGTAAATATGCTTTACCTACATCAGTAAAAAACAGTTATAAATTAATTAAACAGGTATGGGCAAGGAAAAATACGAAGTAGAATTAGCAGCAAATACAAAAGAAGCAGAAAAAAATGTTGATGCCTTAAATAAAAAAGTAAAGGACACAGGTAAAACTGCAAGAAAATCGGGCAAAGAATTATCTGCTGGTATGCAGTTAGGTAATGAAGCTGTCAGAGGTTTAGATAGATATACAGGCGGTTTAGCATCAAAATTTTTAGCGGTTGGAAAAGCTGCAAAATTAAGCGGCAAGGCTATGAAAACTGCACTAATATCATCGGGTATTGGTTTGTTAGTTGTTGCATTAGGTTTAGTTGTTCAGTATTGGGACGATATAACCGCATTAGTTGACGGAGTAAGTGGAGAACAAAAAGACTTATTAGCTAATACAGAAAAAACATTAGAAACACAGCAAACCCAATTAGAAACAATAGGGCAAATGTCAAACACTTTAAAGCTACAGGGTAAAAGTGAAAAAGATATTAGAAATCTAAAAAGGCAACAAACAGATGAAATAATTGCATCGACAGAATTATTATTAGAGCAACAAAAATCACAGAAACAAGCGCAGGTCGAAGCTGCAGAAAGGAACAGAAATATTACAATGGGTATTATTACTTTTTTGACTGCACCTATTGTTATGATATTAGGAGTAATAGATGCTTTAAGTGCTGCTATGGCAAAATTAGGTATAATAGATGAAGCTACAAATTTAGCAGAGGGTTATGTTAAAGGAACTGCAGAGTTATTATTTGATCCCGAAGACGTTGCAGAAAAAGGCGATGAAACTATTGCAGAAACAGAAAACAAGTTAAGAAAATTAAAAAATACTCGTGACGGTTTTGCTTTACAAGACCGAGCAGACGCTAAAAAAAATGCAGATAAAAAAGCGCAAGACGAAATACAAGCAGAAAAAGATAAAAATGCAGCTCTTGAAAGTATTAGAAAACAATTAATAGATACAGAAGCAGAAGAACGTGCAGAAAAATTAAGAAAAATTGGCGAAGACTATGACGAACAAATAAGATTAGCAGAACAATATTACGGGGAAGAAAGCGAAAAAGTTTTAGAATTAAGAGCAGCACGAAAAACTGCATTAGATGAACAAGAAGCAGAATTTAAAGAACAAGACAAGGAACGAAAAGAAGCAGCAGAAGAAGCAGAAAAAGAAAAACAAGCACAAATTGACGCAGATGAAGCAAAAAGATTAAAAGACAAAGAAGATGCAGAAATCGCAGCGGCAGAAGCAAAATATGCAAGAAATCAAAAAGCATTAGATGATCTTATTACGATAGGTGGGCAAGAGACAAAATTTGGTCAAGCGATGTTAATTGCAAAACAAATATTAGCAGCCAAAGAGATGATAATGGAAATGAAAGGTACTTTATTTACTGCAAAACAATCAGCAACAAAGGCAACAGTTAAGGCTGCAGAAAGTGGGGTTGACGTTGCAGGGGGTGCAGCAAAAACTGCATCGGCTTCGCCTTTTCCTGCAAACATACCTTTAATTTTAGGATATGCAGCACAGGCAGTAGGAATTGTATCAGCAATAAAAGGTGCTATGAAAGCCATGAAAGGAGCAAGTAAACAAAACGTACCGACACCAAGAATTGAAACACCGACTGCAACAGCAAGTGCGCCCGAAAGTATGGCACCTGCATTTAATATTGTGGGAGCAAGCGAAACAAATCAATTAGCAGATGCAATAGGTGGACAAACTCAAATACCTACTAAAGCATTTGTTGTTGCAAGTGACGTATCAACAGCGCAGGAAATGGACAGGAACATAATTGAGGGTGCAAGTATTGGATAAAATGCAAAATATTTAATAAAAAACGTTATATAATTATGAAAATAATAGAGCTTATTTTAGATGAAGACCAAGAGGAAACAGGAGTAGAAGCTATTTCTATTGTTGAAAGTCCTGCTATTGAAAGCGACTTTATTGCTTTAAAAGACCAAGAAATTAAATTAGCAAAAGTTGATGAAGACAAAAAAATCTTAATGGGTGCGCTGTTAATACCTAATAAACCTATTTACAGAAATGGTGCAGAGGGCGAATATTATATTTATTTTTCAAAAGATACAGTGCAAAAAGCATCGCAGTTATATTTGCAAAATGGTTATCAGCATAATAGTACATTAGAGCATCAGCAAACGTTACAAGGTTTAACATTAGTTGAAAGTTGGATTGTTGAAGATGAAATACAGGATAAGACAAGAAAATACGGACTAAATGTGCCAGTTGGCAGTTGGGTTGGATCAGTAAAAGTTAATAACGATGAAATATGGCAAGAGTATGTTAAAACAAATAAAGTTAAAGGCTTTTCTATTGAGGGGTATTTTGCAGACAAAATGGAAGCACCTAAAGACAAAATTAAAGAGGAATATTCAAAAGATAAAAGTGCTGAAAAGACATTAAATAAAATCATAAATATATTGACCAATGAAAAATAACATTGAAAAGGTTTACGGAAAACTACCAAAGAAAAAATTAGGTTTAAAAAAGCATAAAGTTGCATTAGGGTTAGTTGATGACATTTATAATGAAAATAGAAGAATTGTTGAAATTTTTGATGAAGCAGTGGAACAATATAAAGATGCAGCAGATTTATTATTAAGAGTATCTACTCTTTATGATGAAAATATTAATATAATAAATGATGCAATACAAAAAGCAAATGATTTAGGTGTTACAGATTTAGAAAATGAATTAATAACTGCTAAAGGTACTGCAGAAAAATACAAAGAATTATCAGCTAATAGAGCAAATATTATATTCTCATTATAAAATAAATAAAAAAATGAAAAATAACATAGAAAAAGTTTACGGAAAGTTACCAAAGAAAAAATTAGGTTTAAAAAAACATAAAGTTGATTTATCAATAGTTGACGATATTCAAAATGAAGCTGAATATTTAAGAAATTCTTACGATGAAGCAAGTTATTTAGCTTACGAATGGGGAGATGAAATTATTGAAGCGTACGAAGATTTTAGAATGAAATATAATTTAGATGATTATATAGTAAATGGACAAACAAGATTTTTAGAAGAAAGAGGGGAAAGAATGCAGGGTTTAGTTGGGGAGTTTGAAAATAAAGCAAATGAATTAGGCATAGATCCAGCAGAATTAATACAAGGGTACGATGAAATTATTTTTATGATAGAAAATTATAAAAATCTAAATAAAGATGCAGAAGATAAAAACAGAGAAGTTACAAGCTATACAGGTATGCCTAATTTTTTAACTTAAAAAATAAATAAATAAAAAAATGAAAAGTAGATTAGAAAAAGTATTAGATAAAATGCCTAATAAAAAGGTAGATTTAAAAAAACATAAAGTAGCTTTAGGGTTGGTAGACAATATTAACTATGAATTTCAATATTTAGAAGATGAAGTTAGTAGATTATCATATTCTGTTGATGAATGGTTTGATGAAAAATTTGATGTTTTTTTTGATGCATATTCTGTTATAAAAGATGTTTATATAAATGGATCAGAAGCGTTTATTTCTGAAGCTGATGTTGCTGGAGATATGGAAATTTTAAATGAAATAGAAACAAGGTCTGAAGAATTAGGGGTAGATGTAGAGGAAGTATATCCAAACTTTTATGAACACAAACAAACTTTAGAGTATTTAGAAGATTTAGAGAAAAGATTTGAAGATCAAAAAGCTAAATTCGAAAGGTTTACACCATAGATAAATGCAAAGAAACAACAAAAATAAAACCTTTATACCAAGTAGGACATCGCCTAAAGGCAGCACTAGAGCCTGTTTATGTTGGGACACTAACACTTATTCAATAAGCTGTTGTGACGGATCTATGCGAGCGCAAGGCATAGGAGTAATAACAAGAACAGACTAAAAACGCAAAATATAAATTAAAAATCGTTATATAAGTATTATGAAAGCAACCAAAATGTTAAATGACATTAAAACACTTTTAAACATCGAGGTAAAACTCGAAGAAATGAAGTTAGAAAATGGCACTGTAATAACAACAGATGCATTAGAAAAAGGCAACGAAGTTTTTATCGTTACCGAAGATGAAAAAGTGGCTATGCCAGTAGGGGAGTATATCCTCGAAGACGGTAGACTACTAATTGTATCGGAAGAAGGTATTATTGGAGACATTAAAAATGTATCAGATGAAGTGCCAGCAGAAGAAACAACAGAAGATTTAGAAGAAACCATTGAAACGGAAGTACCCGAAGAAGTGGCAACAGAAGTAGAAGCAATAGTTGAAGCAGTAGTTGAAGTTATTGCACCAGTTATTGAAGAAGTTAAAACAGAAATTGAAGAACTAAAAAAACAATATGCATCTTTAATGGACGGAGAAGAAAAAAAGAAAGAGGAAAAGAAAAAAGAAGACTTATCGGCTGCAAAGAAGCCAATTAGAAGAACATCGAAAAAACCAACCAAAACTAAAGTAGAATTTGGAACAGGTAAATTTTCTACAACATTAGACAGAGTATTAAATAAATTAAATAAATAATATAAAAATGGCAAATTTAAGAAAAACAAATCTTGCAACCGCAGTAAATATTACAACAACCTATGCAGGAGAATTTGCAGGGGAGTATATTGCTGCTGCATTACTATCTGCATCGACTATTGATGACGGGGGTTTAACAGTAAAAGCAAATATTGCTTACAAAGAAGTAATTAAAAAATTAGCAACAGGAAGTTTAGTTACCGCAGCAAGTTGTGACTTTACACCTAATTCATCTGTAACATTAACAGAGCGAATTATACAGCCTGTAGAGTTACAAGTAAATTTACAACTTTGTAAATATGATTTTGTGAACGATTGGGAAGCACAATCTATGGGTTACGGTTTAGGTCAATC
>Ga0115545_1000827_pt1 | contig 16457 bp, 11 predicted proteins | sample COGITO_mtgs_1003_FD_87188 | JGI IMG/M metagenome (GOLD analysis project Ga0115545, IMG submission 87188) | Pelagic marine microbial communities from North Sea - COGITO_mtgs_100330 | ecosystem: Environmental > Aquatic > Marine > Epipelagic | place: Germany:Helgoland, sampling site Kabeltonne...
TAGATATTACACCGCATTAGATGTAAACTCTCATAATAATGGTTCTACTACTATTCAAGATTTAAGTGGAAATAACTCAGATGCTACTGCTCAAGATATAACATGGAACAATTACTATTGGGGTTTTGATGAATTTGTTGATGATACAAGTCAAATAGATTTTCCTAACGCATCTTTAGGATTACCTAATGCTGATTGGACTTGGGAAACTTGGGTGTATCCAACAGATTTGACCGGAAAAGGTAGTATTATAATGTTAGGTAATTTTGATGATTCAGCAGGATTTGAAAGAGGAGATACAACTAATACAATCAGAGCCGGATTCAGAACAGATGGTTCCGGTGAAGATGTAGCATTAATCACTTCAAGTACGTTATCAATAAATAATTGGTATCACTTAGCACTAAGGTTAGACCAAACTACTGACCAAGTCGAATTTTGGGTAAATATGGTATCACAAGGAACTGCTACTATGAATAGTGGTGCTTGGTATGAAACAGGTACTATAAGAGCCGGGGCAACAAGAGTGTTAGCAGGAACAAGTGGAACTGAAAGATATAAAGGTGGTATAGCAGTATTTAGAATATACAATCAAGCATTAACAGAAGATGAACTTTTATACAACTTTAATGCTGAAAGAGGAGCTTTTGGAATATAATGGCTATTAATATTGGAAGAACAGGTACTTCAGGAAGATTTATAGGTGGTGGTGCTGGTGTATATAGACATACAGGTTTAAAACTCTTGATAGACCCTTATAAGTATGAGTGTTTTAGCCCTCAGCCAACAGACACAGGGATGTCTGATTTAAGTGGATGGGGAAATGATATATACCCTCGAAATGGTGCAACTAATTTCTCAAATGGTTATTGGTATTTTGACGGAACAGATGATTTTGCATATCGTTTTGATGATTCTGACTTTGACTTTGGCACAACTACTGATTTTTCTATACAAATGTGGTTCAGAAATCTCAAAACAAGTGGAGATTGGGGTTTAATGGCAAAAGGGAAACATGGTCTTTTAGGTTGGTCAATATGGTTCGATGATACAACGGTCCCTGAGAATCCAAACATGGCGATGTGTATAGGAAATAATGAGAATTATTATGATTTAGGTACAGGTTGGGAAAGTGGATGGCAAAATCTTGCAGTTGTATTAGACAGAAGTGTTGGTATAACGGTATATAAAAATGGTGTCCAAACAACATCATTTTCACTTTCATCTTCCGGTACTAATTTAAGTACATCATATTATTTAATAATTGGGGGAACTCAAGGTTCTAATTCAACGAGTGTCGTAAATGATGATTTTTATGGGTTCATGGGCCAAATATTAATTTATACAAATAAGTTACTTAGTGCAGACCAGGTTAGACAAAATTTTAATTGCCATCGTGGTATCTACGGAGTCTAAAACGCTATTCTATAGTAAATAAAACTTTATTTTCAAGTTTTACTTAATATTTATATATATACAAATTAACACAATAACGGAGGTTATATAATGTCAAACGAAATTAAATTTACGGAAGATGAGTTATCTAAAGTATCAGGTATAGCAGATACGTATACTTCATTACAGAATGAATTAGGTAGAATAGGAGCTCAAGAAATAATAATGGCTCAAAGAGTAGAAAGTATCGCAGACCGTAAAGCCGAAATTGAAAAAGAATGGAAAACTAATCAAGCTACTGAGCAAGAATTAGTAAAAACTTTGAGTGACAAGTATGGTGAAGGCTCTCTTGACCCTCAAACCGGTACTTTTGTACCAAATTCAACTAAAGTTGAAAATAAATAACGTATAAATATAACTTTTGAATATTTTATACACTATTTATTATTGTTTAACAATAACCTTTATTTCTAATTTCATAGGAGAATAAAATGGCAGAACGAATTGTATCTCCCGGCGTATTTACCCGAGAGAAAGATCTATCCTTCTTGCCACAGGCTATTGGAGCTATTGGCCCAGCAATTATAGGACCGACAAAATCAGGTCCCGCTTTTACACCAACCGTAATATCTTCAGTTACAGACTTTGAAGATATTTTTGGTGATATAGGCGGAGACACAGACCCTTACTATACAGGTATTGCCGCTCAAAGATTTTTGAGAGTTAACGGTGCACCAAGTATAACCGTAGTAAGAGTTTTAGGTATTGGCGGATATAGTGTTGATGCAGTCAATGTTCAAGTAGGTAGTGGACCACAAGCAGGAAGAGTAATAGCAACATTATTACCATCAAGAAAACATGGTGGAGATGTTGATTTAAGTAGTACAAGAATAAGCGGTAGCACAGGCCCATCCGGGTCACAAGCTGCTTCAGCTTCAGCAGCAAGTTTTTTAAGAATATCAGGTTCAAGTTTAGGACAATCTTTTATACCTGTAAACTTTAATGAAGCCGCCCCAGGACTTTCAACTTTACCAACAGACACAGCAAATTCTGTTTATGTTTATAAGAATTTTAATGTAAATCAAAATATGGGTAACTATGGACACGCTACCGCATCATTATCATCATCTTTAGAGACTATGGCTTTCAATGGAGCTACAACTTTTGATGCAAATGGTAACGCAGGCTCATGGACAGGTAATAGAGATTTCTCATTTGCGAGAACACCATACATCATATCAAATAAAATAGGTGGCGGTAGTGCTACAAATCTATTTAGGATTTATAGTCGTGGTCACGGTGATGAGATGAATGTTAAATTCAGAGTACGAATTTATGGTATTCAACCTGCAGGAACTCTTGACCCTGATTTTGCTACTTTTACTTTAGGTGTTATGGTACAAACCGATGTAACTACTTGGACACAAGCAGAAACGTTTGGTCCATTAAACTTTAATCCTAAATCAGGAGAGTATGCACCTGCCGCAATTGGTGATGCATGGTCAACAACTGATAATCAAGGTAAAGTAACCAAGTATGGACAATTTGGTAATAAATCTAAATTCATTCGTATGGGTGATTATAGTATTTTGCCAAGTGTTGCTAAAACGGTAGCACCGATGGGATTTGGAGCGTTAGATAATCCTGTACCAGGTGGAATTAATGTACCAACAGCATCTTTTGTCTCAAGTTCAGATGATGCAGGCGGGGTTTTTTCAAATGAAAAATACTATGGATTTGATTTTGCAACAACTGAATATGCAGGTGCTGTAAATCAATCTTATTTAGCACCAATACCAAATGTTGCGTCTGTAGGTGCTAATGTAACATTTTCACTTGAAGACCAATTCGGTACCGTTTCAGGCAAAGAAGGATATGCTAACTCTGTAACTAAATTGACTAACACCTCTGCGACAAGTGTTAATCAACGTAAGTTTCAAGTTCCTTTCCAATGGGGATTTGGTGGAGAAAATCCTGCAAGAGATATTAAGTTCGGTAATGATATTACCGCTAATAATTCTCAAGGATTCGATATGACTAATGGTTCATCAAGTGGTTCAGTAGCATACAAAAAAGCGTTGGGTACTATAGCTGACCCTGACTTTATTGATATTAATATGTTAGTGACACCTGGTGTTATTCACGAGTATCACTCATCAATATCAAGTAGAGCAATGAATATTGCCACTAATCGTGGAGATTGTTTTTACATTATGGATGGTTCACGTTGGGGAAGAAGTGTAACAAATGCGGTTACTGATATTTCAGGAGTTGACAACAACTACGTTGCAACTTATTTTCCGTGGGTGAGTATTTCTAATCCAGGTTCACAAGGCTCTATGTGGGTTCCTCCATCAGCAGTGATGGCAGGAGTATTCTCTTCTAATGACCAAATAGGTCAAGAATGGTTTGCACCCGCAGGTCTAAATAGAGGTGGAATAGACGCTCAAGATGTTAAGACGGTATTGTCACACACAGACAGAGATGAATTGTATCTCGGTCGTGTTAATCCAATAGCACAATTTCCTAATCAAGGTATTGTAGCATTTGGTCAAAAGACATTACAAGCAAGACCATCGGCTCTTGATAGAATCAATGTACGTAGATTGTTAATTAACTTGAAAAAGTTTATTGCATCTTCTTCAAGATTCTTAGTCTTTGAAGCAAACAACTCAACAACGAGAAATCGTTTCTTGAACATTGTCAATCCATATATGGAATCTGTACAACAACGTTCAGGTCTTTCGGCTTTCAGAGTAGTAATGGATGATTCCAATAATACTCCTGATGTAGTAGATAGAAACCAATTAGTTGGTCAAATCTTCGTACAGCCTACAAGAACTGCTGAGTTTATTGTACTTGACTTTGTTGTTCTGCCGACAGGAGCAGCATTCCCTGAATAATAGGGGAGGTTAATAGAACTAAGGGGCTTGTAATGAGCCCCTTTTTTCTTGGAAAATAAAACTAATATAAAACTAAGAAAAAACTAAGAAAAAGAAATACATTGTTTCATATGATTTTATCATTTCGGTATATTTATAGTAGAACAATAAACTATTAACAGGAGAAAACAGATGCCTGATTTGATTGGAGCTAACGAAATATTTTTTACACCATTCGAGCCTAAAACGAAAAATCGTTTTATTATGGAAATCGAAGGTGTACCAAGTTTCTTAATTAGAGCGGCTAACCGTCCATCAATAGAATTTGAAGAGATTGAATTAAATCATATTAACGTTAAGCGTTATGTAAAAGGGAAGGCTTCTTGGCAACCTTTAGACATTACTCTTTATGACCCAATCGTACCAAGTGGTGCTCAAGCAGTAATTGAGTGGATTAGACTTGGTCACGAATCAGTAACAGGAAGAGATGGATACTCTGACTTCTATAAAAAGAATGTGACATTCCAATTACTTGGACCTGTTGGTGATATTGTTGAGAAATGGGACCTTAAAGGTGCTTATATTCAATCTGCAAATTTTGGTGATTTGGATTGGTCAGTTAGTGAACCTGTAGACATAACTTGTACATTACGTTATGACTACGCAGTATTACAATTCTAATATGAACTTTATAAGAGAAATGCTATCAAGTGATGCGAAGATATCGTCTAAAAGAGCGATAGGTTTCGCATCATTTGTTATGCTTATAGCAAGTTGGGTAGCAAATACATTTTGGCAGTTTGAAGTCAAAGACATCATTCTTGAAAACTTTATGTATATTACTATTGTTGGCTTAGGCGTAACCGCAGCAGAAAAATTTAGTCGAAATAAATAGTTATAAATTCTTAACTTAATTAAGAGGTAATTGTTATGAGTAAATTCCCTACAGAGGTAATAGATTTACCTTCTAAAGGATTAGTGTATCCTAAAGAACATCCACTTTCAAGTGGTAATGTTGAAATCAAATATATGACAGCAAAAGAAGAAGATATTCTTACTTCTCCTAACCTTATAGAAAAGGGTATTGTGTTAGATAAACTATTAGAAAGTTTAATCGTTACAGAAGGAGTTAAATTAGAAGATTTTGTTGTTGGTGATAAAAACACATTATTAGTATCAGCACGTATACTTGGTTATGGTAGAGAGTATCCTATAAAGATAGGAGATGACGAAGTAGTAGTTGATTTAACAACTTTAAAAGAACGTTGGATTGATGAAAAAAATCTTGTAGAAAAAAACAAAAATGAGTTTAAGTATACTACACCAATTGGTAAAAACGAAATTACATTTTCTATATTAGATGGTCATATGGAAAAGAAACTTGAAGATTTAAATAAAGCATATGAAAAAGCAGGTCAATCAAGAGAGTTAACTAATCGATATAAGCTTATTATCAAATCAGTAGATGGTAAAACAGAACGCGGCGAAATAGATGATTTTGTAGACAATTTATTTATGGCAAGAGATTCTATGTCTTTTAGAGAGTATGTAAACGATATTAATCCTGATATTGATTTTACAACAAACGTTAAAATGCCTGATGGAACTGAACAGGAGGTAACGGTCCCTATGACCGTTCGATTTTTTTGGCCTAACGCCCAAATATAGAGAAAGCGTTTACGAGCAAATATTTCAATTAGGCTACTTCAGCCAAGGTTTTCATAATTTTAAAGAGTTATATGATATGCCCATAGGTATGCGTGAATGGTACTATAGGCGATTAGTAAAAGCTAAGAAAGAAGAATCAGAACAAGCAAAAAAATCTGCTTCTAAGTATAACAGAAAACGATAAACTTGATATTTATATATGAGTCTTAACGGAGAAATTCTATGAAAAAACAAATCAAAGAAGGGTTTATTGATAAATTCTTTCAATCTATTGCCAAAGGTAAGGTAGATAGCACTATGAAGAAGTTAATCAAACAAAATCCTGAACTTGCAAAAAACATACAAAAACGAAAAGAAATAGATAATGATATAGATGACTTTTTGAAAAAACAAGGTCTTATGTAATTAAATTATGGCTGATAACTTTACTAATCTAAACGAAATTCGAGACTATCAAAAACTTCTAAAAGAAATAAAAGAAGAAGAGGCTAAAATCCTTGCGGATAGAAGAAGATACAATAAGGAAGGGAACCTATCTAAAAAAGCACAAGCAGAAGTCTTAAAACTAATTGCAGACCAGCAAGTAGCTGAAAAAGAGATTTCGAGATTAAAGAAAGAACGTGACGAAGCTAGCAAGAAGAGTAGCAGAGAACAAAATAAAGCAAGTAAAGAACAAATTAATTTTGCAAAATCTTTAACAGGATTAGCTAAAAAATCTAATAAACTTGCAAAATCTAAACAAGGTATTATATTACAAAGCTTTGGATTAGAAGCTAAAAATACAAAATTTATAGATGCCGCTAAAAAAGCTACAACTGCTAAAGAAAAAACAGCATATAAAGAATTAGAACAAATACGTTTGGATTCACTTGATGAACTTTCACAAGATACATTTGATTTAAATATATTTAAAAGTAAATTAGCAGATATAGATTTACCTGATGAGTTAAAAGACAGCCTAACATCTAAGTTTTCTTCAGCCGCAGATGATTCAGATGCAATCCGAAAAGCTATGGATATGGATTTACCATTTCTTAATGCTTTGGATGCGCTACAAAGTGGTATAGACGGGTTTACTTCTGTTTTAATGAACACTAAATTATTAGCAATGGCAGTTGCAGGATTTTTAGTAAAAGCTATTATTGATTTTGGAAAAGCAGTTATTGAAGTACGAAATGAGTTAGGTCTATCTGCTAAAAATGCATTAGAATTATCCGTTAATATGAAACAAGCATCAGTAGGTGCTAAATTAGTCGGAGGTGATACTGAAAAAGCAGAATCAGCCATTAAAGCATTTGCAGAAACAACAGGTAGAGTAAATAAATTAAGTGGTAAAACTGCAACTCAATTTGGTATGATGTCAAGTACTATAGGTGCGAGTGCTGAGTCTATGGGAACATTACTCAAATTTACTATGATGGCTAATGATGGTTCTCAAGAAAAGGCATTAGCAGATTTAAAATCAGTAGAAGCGATAGCAAAATCAGAAAATCTTTTAGGTAGTCAAGTATTTGATGATGTAGCAGATGCGGCAAAAACTCAAGCTACATTTTTTGGTAAGAGTGTAGTAGAGATTGCTAAAGCTACAAAAGAAATGAGAAAACTTGGTATCGAAACAAGTGCATTAAATGATATAGCAGAGTCTCTTTTAGATTTAGAATCTTCTTTGTCTTCAGAATTTGAATTACAATTATTATTTGGTAAAAATATAAATCTTCAGAAAGCAAGAGAATTAGCTTTTGCGAGAGATAACGAAGGACTTGCTAAAGAGGTAAAAAGATTATTTGGAGACCAATTTGATTTAAGCACTATGAATGCCGCACAAGCAAAAGCATTACAACAATCTCTAAACCTTTCACAAGAACAAATGACAAACCTTGTAAAGGGCACAGGCGAATTTGGTGATAAAGCAAAAGAAAGTAGTAAAATTATGCAGTTTCTAAAAAATAATGCTGTTGCTTTAGGTGTGATAATAGGCGGGGTAGTTGGATTGATGATTTCAGGAGCCGTAGCTATTAGGGCGGCTTTTACTGCGGGGTTTTCTTTATTAGCAGATGTACCCAAGATGGCAGGTAATTTTGGAATGATGGCAGCAGGAACAGCCACAGGAGCCGCTATAGGTGGCGGATTAGGTTATGCTTTAAAAAAAGAAAAAATGGAAGATGCTTCTATACAAAGAGAATCAGTAGGTTCAATGGAACCCGCAGCGACATTCTCTTTAGGTGACGCCGCATCAATAAATGTTTCAAAAGAAACTCAACAATCTATAAATTTACAAATGGATAAAGTAGTAAACGTTATAAGAGAAGAATTAGTTACAGAAGTTAAGAGAGGATTAAAAGATGTAGCTATGAAAGTTACTGAAGTAAAAGGTTCTACAGAAAAAAATACTTCAGCAGTTAAAGGACTCGCAATATAATGGCATTACAAGACTTATTTGGAAAGATTGAATCATTTGATTATAATCAAGTTGGCAAACCACAATCATTTGAAGCAAATGGTGGTATCGTAACAGGTAAACAATCATTTGAACGACCTATAGAAACACCATTACCTGTACAAGAAGGTATATTAGGATTTGGTAATATAGGTTCAGCACAAAACTTTTTAGAAAACGCAGTTATAGATGGTCTTGATGTTAACATTCCCGGATTTACTAAAGAGATGACATCAACACAATTCACATTTGCTATAGGTGAACAATCTTCTTTTAATCCTTTTTATAAAGACTTTCAATTTCCTGACCCTGTAAACTTTTTTGATAAAGATGGTGAGAATCCATATGTAAATGGTTTTACTAAGAATACTTCACCTGAAGGAATTGGACCATCAACTACTACTGATTTTAGTGTTGTAAACGGTGAAACAAGTACTTTTAACGTTAGCACTAAGTTTGGTGATGTTAACTATGATTTTCCAGGAGAAGTAGATTTCTTTGACAATTCACATTCTACAGGATTTACTAAAAATATGGGACCTGAAGGCAACGGGCCTTCATTAACTACTGATTTTAGTCCTATAATAACAAATGTAGGCGGTGCAGCACAAGGAACAAGTACTTATAATAATCAAGTACAATATGTAGGATTGAGTGATGCAGATTTACCTGAATTACAAACTGCTACTTGGTCAACTACATTTGATATAACTTCTATACCTACTAATACAATACCTACTACCACACAATTAAAAGCAGAAGCACAAACTTATGCCTGGACAGCAGATGGCCCGGGTGAGACTTCTGCATTTGCAGTAAACTTTTTTGATAAAAATGCAGAGAATGCATATGTAACAGGATTTACATTAAATACTTCTCCTATAGGAATAGGACCAGGTACTACTGAAATTACTGATACTTTTATGCCAAGTTATGGTGGATATACTTTTACAAATAATGGCATACAAACTTTTCAAGATAGCTTAAATATACCTACGGTTAATTTTTTAGGTAGTGAAGGTGGTGATGGAAGTGATTTTAGAAGAAGAGTGGGTAGGTTTGTTTATGAAGATGTGATGTCTAACGCATCAATGCGACCTTCTTCTAACTTTTTAGATTCTGAAAGTAATATAGTATCAGATTTTTTCACTTCAACTGACAGAACGATATACCATAAAACAGACGGAGAAAATGAAAAATATTCAATTTCATCAAGAAGTGCGAGTCGTGGATTTAAAAATAATTTTTATAGACCAAAAGTTACAGGTGACGGTGCATCAAGAACACTTCCATTTGAATTAGCAGAAGTTGCGAAAGATAGATTTGATGCTGAAAACAGAATAATGTTACCTCCTGTTAATGCTGATGGCGAGGCAGATGGAACTAATCTTGGAAGTAGACCATATGGATTAGAATTTTCTGACCCTGCAAATGGTGCTAAAGAATTAGTATCAGGATACACATCTTATGTTCAAGATATGAGTTCAACAGATGGTAAACACCCTTTTATTGTTAGAAGAATGGGTAATGATTGGGGTACTGATGATTTTGGAGACGGATTTTTTGGTAATTTAGCAGGTGGCTTTATGAGAACACCTGGGTCTCCGAGTAATAACTTTATGGGAAGACTTGATAGAGAAGCTACAGATTTAAAAAGAAAAATAAAATTTATCTCAACATCAGAAGGTGCTGCTTTTATAGTAAAACAATTCTTATTACAAACACAAAACAGAACAATGGAGTCAAGATTTTACAATCCATTGTCACTTGCAAGTGTTCAAGGTTTAGTTGGTATTGAAAGAAACTTTTTATTCGGAACAACGTATGAAGGTATATTAGGTGGCACTGCGCCACAACCACAACAACCTAAAACCGGTGCTAATTCTAATAAAATTAAAGGTGATGATAAAAAACAACCGAAAAAATTTGGAGGTGTTGTAGACCTTGTTAAAGGAGTAGTGGGTAATGGTCCTATACAACAATACATAGACAAATATTTAGGAAGAAATGAAGATATTGACGGTGAGTCACCTAACCCACAATCACGAATAAAGTGGCAAGCCGCGTATGGTGAGTGGGGGCCAGGTCTCCAATCAGGTACAGCAGATATGACAAACGCTACTGCTGACGCAACTAACAAAGGTAATGCATCACAAGGCTCGAAACCACCAACAGACAAATCTGACAATGATAAAGAACGTAGTTTTAGTCAAAAAGCGTCTGATTTAGCTAAAGGTGCATTAAAAAAATTAAGAGGAAGACTCCCAGGTGCTAAAGAATTAAAATTTTCAATGCATAATCCAAATCAATATTATAAAATTGACCCACTTAGTATATATGGTAAAGGAGGTGCAGACGGCGCTAAATCATTAATGGATAGATTAATATCAGCATCTGACAGACACACTACGGTTACATTTGCTGAGAAGAAAAATTCATTAAAACAGAAAGAAGAACAATATAAGTATCACTATAATTTATACGGAAGTATACCTACAGGTGAGAAAAGTAAAGAACGTGAATACGAAACAAAAAACGTTACAGATGTTGAAGTACCAGATAGTGAAGATAATCCCCCCAAATCAATAAAAGAAAAAAAAGCAGGTAGATATCCACAAGGTATACTTGCTACAAATTATACTAAACAAATACAAAATTGGAAGGTTCCTCGTGACCCTGCAAATAGTGCACCATTAATGGACGGTGGCAGATATGATTCTTCATTAACACCTGATTTTGTTGATTTTAAATTTAGAGTTAAAAATTACGGAAATTATGAATCTGCTAAAGACGAGAAAGGAAACACAACAACAAATAACTCTACACATAAAATTTTAATTTTTTCTGCAATCATTAATAGTTTGAGTGATGCTGTATCGCCTGAGTATAATGAGGTCCGCTATTTAGGTAGACCTGATAAATATTATACTTATAATGGTGTTGACAGAGATATAAGTTTAAGTTTTACTTTGTACCCAAAAACAATAAATGAATTTCCTTTCTTAGCAGAAAAATTAAATTATTTAGTAGGGTTAACTTATCCGCAATACTCTTCTACAAACGCTATGTTAGCACCTTATGTGGATTTAACACTTGGAGATATGTTTAATAATCAACCTGGGTATATAAGTTCATTAAATGTGAATGTTCAAGAAAATACTACTTGGGAAATAGACGCATTTCAGTTTCCAAAACACATAACTTGTGATTTGACATTTAGATTGATAGGAAGACACGTTCCTCATCAATTTGGTAAACACTATGATTTACCTTGGATGAAGCTTGATGCAAGTGCTAAAAATTACGGTTCTACTTTATTTGCAAATGATTTTTCAGATACTTCGCAATTAAAATATGGCCCTACTAATAGAAAAGAAGGTAGCGGAGTAAATTCAACATGGACAAATAAAGAGGTTGAAGAGTTAAACAATTTAGCAGCTGGTTATATGAAACCACTTGCGGGCGGAGAAAAGCCATCTAATGAAACAACACCTCCGGAGGCAAACACTTAGATGAGTAGATACAATAATACACCAATACAAAGAAAAGATAATGTTAGAATTTTCTCTACTACTTTTTATCCTAAAATACCTTTACAAGATTCTGATAAATATGTTAACGTTATTGTAGGAACACGACTTGATAATCTTGCATTTCAATATTATGGAGATATTTCTTTATGGTGGATTATAGCAAGGGCTAACGGACTAAAAGGTACAGAATTACAATTAAATACAAGTAAAACATATAGGATACCTATAGATATAAATTCTATTTTAGAAGATTTCACAAAACTAAACGGTTAATATAATTCAATGATTGGTCGCAGTATAAATAAAAAAATTCGAACAGAGTTAGACGAAAGAAAAAAAGCTCTTGGAAGAAATTCGCCTGATGATGCTACATCAAATCAGAAATCCACATATAGTTTAGATGATTTATCTATAAGGACATCATATGTTAGATTAGTTTCGCCTGTATATGGTACTGAAATAAAAGGTAGATTGCTTCAACAAGATGATTTTATATATTCATCAGATGAAGATGGAAACTCTCCTGTAGCTGTAAAAGCTAAGGATATGAATAACCTTCAAAGAGAATATTGGAATACTCAAAATAGAGGTATCGTCCCGCCAGCAGGGATTACATCAGTTACTACAGCATATACGGGTGAAGGAGCTACTATAAACACAACAAAAGAAGCAACTATAGAATTAACGTGTTTTAGTTTATTACAATATGAACAATTAGTAGAAGAATTTATTATGATAGGTAGAATACTTTACTTAGAATTTGGTTGGTCAGGCCCTAAGATAGATGCCAAACGAATAACTGCTGATACAAGAAATTTTTTAACAAAAAAAATTGTAAAAGATGGAAACATTGAAAAACCTCAAATCGTATTAGATATGAAAGCAGTAGAAAAGTATCCACAAGAATTGATTTTAAACACATCAGGCAATACTGATTTGTTTGTTGGTATAGTAAAAAATTATGAAGCTAAGGCAAACGAAAATGGAGGATTTGATTTCACAATAACAATGGTAACTGCTGGTGCGAGTATGTATAATAGTACATTTGGTCAAGATAATTCAGAAATGGTTACTTTAGGTGAACCTGCAGAAGAATCTGACAACGAACCATTTGAAAACCCGTCTGCAGATGTTAGAGATGAAATGGTTCTAATGGCTAAACTACGTGGAATAATTCAAGAAGATTTTAATATAGAAGATGTATTATCATTTGCATATAGTATGAAAATTCGTTCATCAGAGAACCGTAGTGATAGAACTGAGGCGCCTGTACAGGTTTTTAGAGGTACACAATATTCAGTTTATAACACAGGTAACGAGCCAGAAAAAGAATTTGAAAATTTAAAAACGTTATTTGAATCCCGAGATTTTGAAGTAAAAGTTGGAGTATCTAAATATTTAATTGCTAAGCATAAATCAAATGATTTGATTATTAGTTTAGTGTGTGTAGAAGAAAAACAAGCACAAGGTTTTAGTATAACAACACAACAAATAGTAACGAATAGCAGGACAGGCCGTACAGCTACTACTGATTTAAGTAACAAAATGGTAAAAGGATACGCATTTTATATAAATTATTATATTTCAATGAGGTATCTTGAAGACAATGTTTTAAATAGAATATTTGGTACCGTTGATGATACCGGTACTATTAGAGGCGGTATACGTTCTTGTTATTGGTCTTCTGAAGAAGATAGAGAAATAACTCAACAAGGATTAAGAAATGTCGAAAATGCTGATGATTTTCTTGGAAATAAGTTAGTAAATAATAAAATAATGATGCACGATGTTTTAGTGCCTAAAAACTTAAATGAAGTTTTGATAAATACAGATGCTACTCAAAATGTTTTAAAAAGAGCCGGTGCCGGTATGTATCCTGATTCATTTACTGAAGAGGGTTGGCTTGGTTATGAATCAGAAAAATTTAATTTTACTACCAAAGATTACAAATCATATACTGCAGATTTATCTGAAATGATATCATCAGCATTACCATTTTTTAATCCTGACCCGGAGCCATTTATAGTAGAGAACCCGCCTGAATCTATACCAAATACAAAAGTCGCAGATTATAGACATATGTATGTAAATGTAGATATAGTTCAACGAGCTTTTTTAAGTTCACAAAACGAAGCGTTTTATGAACGAAATCAATTTACTTCTAATAAACAACAAAGACAAAATACAACCGTAATGTCCGGTGGAAAAGAAATGCAAGTCCAATTTAATTTAGACCCGTTAGAACCTACATTTCGTAGACAAGCGTGTGTTTCTACTTTTAAAGAAGGTATGAATAATTTACTAAATACTATTACAAATAATTTACATAATTTACCTATGTTAGAACTTGGGGGAAATATTAGTTTACCTGATTATATTAGTGTTCTTGATATGAGATATACTAAAGAAGATGTTTCATATACATTTGATTCGTTTTCAAGAACATCTATTGTTAAGAGTGTTGATTTATCAAGTCAAGTGCCTACTTTGGTTCAATTAGCGGCGTATTTTGGAACTACACAAACAAGAATGGATAGGGTTTTGGGAAATCAATCTACTCACGTGCCGGTAGATTTACTACAAAATATTAATGACAGATATAACAAATTAAAACAAGACGAATATTCTCAAGGAAAATATCGTGGATTAAATTTTGGTAAGAGTAATTATTTTGATAGTGCAGGCAACATAGAAGAATTTGGAAGTGGTAAAAAAATAATTTCAGACTTAAAATTAGCATTAGATAAAACAAGTGTGTTTTCTGCAGGGATAGGAACAAATCTTATATATACTCCGGATACCTCAAAAGGTAAATCAGATGGAGGTCAAAATGAAAATCCTGAAGATTTGACTATTCGTAAAAACATACCAGGATTACAAGGTACAATAGTAGAGAATGCAACTAAAATTAATAAAGTAATAACTTCACTTAGTGGAAAACAAGACCCAAAGTTTTCTCAATTAACAAAAAACGGTACTATCAGTTTACCTACAGATAAAAAAGTAGGTGGGAAAGTTATGCCCCAAACATATCAGTTTAAATTGATACAAGGCGACATAAGTGAAAATTATAGAGAGCCTACTCTTGAAATAAAAACCCATCCTGACTTTCAACATTATATTGATACGATATTATATGATTCGGATAAACAATCTTTTAATAAACTTCAAGGAAAAATATCTTTCTTTACATTAACAATAGTAATAGATGGAATAGCAGGAATATTCCCAGGAGACGCATTTTTAATATCACATTTACCTGCTTATATAAAGAACAAATATTATTTTATTGTTAGTAATGTTGAACAAAGTTTAACTTCAGAAGGTTGGTCTACAACTATTACCGCTTTACAAAAACCAAGAAGAAAAACCATCGAAAATGCATTACCTATAGAAGAAGATTTAGCAATAGCATACACACCTGAAGAAGGAACAATTCCTGTAGACTACGGGCTTGTATCAGATGAATATGACCCAAGTTTAATACCAGGTCAAAGAGGGGGTAATCCTGACCCGTTAACAGGTCCGGTTACACAAGATATGAACTCTACTAATCAAAGATTATTAAGAGGTACAGATGAAGACCAGGACCCGGCAGATGCACAAGCAGAATTGACTTCAGACCAACAAAGTCAAATTCCAAGAAATACTGATGGTCCTATGCCGAGTCGTGAAGCAGACGAGCCAGGTCCGCCAGCACCACCCGATGCTGATTATGACCCTACTGCAGTCGCAGAAAGATTAAATGATGAACGTGGTGTAGCAATAATGAATCCTAAGACTGCTGGTAAATTACAAATAGGAATGGACTTTGAATTAAAACGAGAAACTCCAAAAGTTATGCCTGATGTAAAACCTTTTATACCTTACGAACTAACACAAAATGGAACAGCTCAAATATTAATATCTCAAACAGGTGATGGTCAAGTAATTGTTGACATACCTCCCGATGGACCTCAACAACAAATAAAAGTTTATCCAGGAGGAGATGCATCAGACCCTGGTCAAGCACTAATTTTTAATCTTGGCGTATCTGATATTTTATCTGTAGATGAATTTAACGATATAGTAGATACTTATGTAGATTTAGGAGGAGATAAAGATTTCATTACAAAAACAATGGAGGAAACGTACACAAAGTTTGATATTACAGATTCTGATGAAGTTACTAATAGTGAAGAAGCAGGAAGAAAATTTGGTTCTTGGGATAAAAAACGAGGAGGAAGTTCTAAAGAAGAAAAAGTAGTGGTTTATGTTAAGAATGAAAAAGCTGATATAATAAGTAAGCTCGGACAACAAGTATCCGGTAATCCTGATTTGAAAGACCCTAATAATAATACCGCGAGTAGTAATCAATATTTTGATGATATTATACACGCTATAATAACACAGCCTGAAAGAACAAACATCATTGGAAAAGAAATAGTATTACCTGGAGACACACAAGAAGTAGAAGTAGAACCCGCAGTAGATGTAGAACCTTTAATTGAAACTGAGACAGATGATGATGAAAATCAAGAAGCAGATACTTCAGAATCTTCA
>Ga0115545_1000831_pt1 | contig 16399 bp, 16 predicted proteins | sample COGITO_mtgs_1003_FD_87188 | JGI IMG/M metagenome (GOLD analysis project Ga0115545, IMG submission 87188) | Pelagic marine microbial communities from North Sea - COGITO_mtgs_100330 | ecosystem: Environmental > Aquatic > Marine > Epipelagic | place: Germany:Helgoland, sampling site Kabeltonne...
AAGCTTTCGAAGATTTCAAGGCAGTTGTTGATGCGAGAATCGCGATCAATGCAACGACTCCTCTCGACGAGCTCGCCGGTCCGGTTGTCCTGGAAAAGTGGAAGCTTAGTCTGCTGGCCTTTCAGGTATCAGTTGCAGAGGAGTTGAAAACAGCCGATAACGAACGCGACCTTGGTAACAAAAAGTTGATTATCGCAAAGGCAGATTTACAGCAAGCAACAGACATCGGGGACGAAGATATTATTGTTAAATTGACTGGTGATCCCGATGATGGTAAAAACTCCGATGAGGTGAGTGTGGCGTACCAAACTTATTACGTGGATTACTACGAGAAGGAATGTAAAGAGTATACGATGTACCTTCAAATCGTCGGTGACCTCATCGCGTGGTTCGGAAGTAACATTTCCGACCCGTACCACAAGGTGATTGAGCAGATGCGTGCGTCTATTGAGCAGACCACCAAGGATCTAGACAGCGCCATTGCCCGACGCGAACAAGTCGCAGCCAAGGCTGCTCTTCTGTCTGGTCGGGCCGATGTGATGAAGGAACTCATGATCGACGCACTCAGCAGGTGCCAGGGTACCCCCGAAGAGCGTAAGGTCCAGTGCCGCAAGGCATGGCTGGGCTCGTACGTCGTCCTTGCATGAATAGACCACATCGATAAATAAATAAAAAATACATCATTATCTACCTAATAATAAACGAATGGACCGTATCTGCAGCACCGTGTACGAACCACTCTCGACATTCTGTGCGCCGCTGCACGCGTTGTTTCCGGACCTGCTGCCGGACTACGAACTGCTCCTCGAGTGCGGTCGGTCCTTGTCCTGGGATCTGGTCCGGAAGATCGGGCCGGGGTGCACAAAAGCCCTGTTGGTGGCATGTTTGAACAAGGATGACGAGACGTTTTTCCAGGAGCCCGACAACCCCTTCGTTCAGTTCGTGGGTGGTCGGGTCTTGTATGATCGGTTGGTGGATGCCGAAAAAGACGGGTATTGGGGCGACAATCACTTGGTGAATATTATTCGACAGTGCATGGTGCTGCATGCGCTGGAGCCCATGGCGACGAAACTGCAGTGTATTCTGTCCAAGGTCGCGGCGTCGTCGTCGGCGGGTACCATGGACCAATCGAACATTCTGTCGTCGATCCTCACGGATCCCAGTATCCTGTCGAGCTTGGTCGGGCTCATGGATTCACCCGAGTCGATGAAGACGTTGCTGCAGAGTCTCCGGACCATCATGGATGGCATGACCACGACCGCCACCGCAGTCCCGGAGACGGTCGATGAGGAGGAAGAGGAGGAGGCACCCGTCGTCGCGACAGTGAGTGCCGCGGCGACACCCGGGGAGTTCATTCGGGCCGCTCGTCAGCAGAGGGCGAAGAAGACGAAGCAGAAGAAGAAGAAGAACGGGGCGGCGGACATGATGGCGCTGTTGGGCAGCATGTCGATGGACGATAGCGAGCTGCAGGATCTGTCGACGGAACTGAAGTCCATGGACCCCACTGCAATTGCCGACATGGCGCGAGAGGGGTTGAGTAGCATGACGGGAGTGGGTGATGGTGTGGATATCGGCGCTTTGATGAACGTGTTCCAACAGTAAACTAAACACGCACGTAATAAAAAAAAGTAATTTGAATTTTATTCTTCATTGACCTACAAACGACCGGATCTCGTCGACCTGTTGGTGCCACACCGTGTCTGCGGTCTGGATACAGGATGGGTAGATCGAGATGTCGTCGATGCTGCCCTGGACGTGACCCTCGACCCGGTAGAACCCATCGGACCCCAAGATGCTGATGGACAATGCGTTCGTCACGCTGGAGGACTGGATGAGAATCTTGGTGGGAATTCCCAGTGCCAGCAGCTGGATGATGCCCATTTCTTCGGTTTCGAATCGTGTGGCGATGTCCTCTTCCTCGGCACCGACCGTGCCCACGGACAAGATGCGGATCTGGTGACCCGGGAACTGTTGAATGCCCAGGAGGTGACTGATGGTGATCGGACTGTTGGTGACGGTGGCTCCGTCGATGTATTGTTTTGGACCGATTCGCACCGGGGGGAACATGACCGGGACTGCACTCGTGGCATCGAGGATCTGCACGAGGGGCAGATCACGGTACCGGGGATCCCAGGACATGAATATTTCCGGTTTGCCGTTGATACAGTCGACTAATATGGCCATGTCGATATCGAGGTCGCCAAAGCGCATCTCGCCGAACATGGCGGCCAATGCTTGTGTTTTGGGAGATCCCTCCAAAGTCGGTTTGAACCACGGCCCGGAATCCGTCTTTGCTCCGAACACGGTTCGCGCTTGAGCAACGAGTTGTTCGGGAGTCATGTCGTCCATGATACCGGCGGCATACATGGCGCCGATGACTGCACCGACGCTGACCCCGACGATCAAATCGACCTGGACATCGAGGGTGGACACGTGTTTCACAATCTGATGAGAGAAGAAACCCCGAGTCCCTCCTCCATCGATGGTCAGCACGAGTTTGGATGACATGCGGTCTTTTGTTTTACGTCGATGGGACTCGATTATACCGACGACCGACGTCACGGAATATACATGCGTACCCAACTCCAGGACGCTTTCGAGTGCGCGGGTGTACGCTCTGTTGGGTATCACCGGGTGTGGCACGTGCAACAAGTGTCGAATCATGCGTTTCGTTGACCGGACGTGCGTTGCCCTCGACTCCATCCGGGACCCGAATTGGAAACGGTGGACCCGGTGGACTCGGCGGAACGTCGGGAAGAACGATGTTGAACTGTGTGAAGCCGAGATGGCCAATGTGGCTGGCGTGGTGAACACTAGCCCGACGTCGGTGGCCGTGCGCGTCATATTCGTCAGCAAGTTGTGCATGGATCTCCAGGACACCACCGGCGACCGTTGGTTCCTGCACGCGATTCACCGACTTCATTCCGATGTCACGTTCCGACGATTGCGTACCATGGTTGCCGGGACCCTGTATGCGTCCCTGTGGAAGATGCATTTCGCCTTCAAGGTACGGTCCGTACCAATAAAAGATGAACGCGCATATGCAGCAGGTGGACGACTTGGTGTACCAACTGATCCGCACGCGGTATGCGGACGAACATCAATTTCTAGTGGCACAACGAGTGACAGGGGGCCACGAAGTACTCCCCGATATCGTCAGACGCCTCTTTGAATCCCCTGTGGACATATGTGCGATTTGGCACGCCCTTCCGTATGGGATCACTCCATCAATACTCACGGTCTGGCACGACCTCTCGGTTCGAGCACCGGGTGATACATTTGTCCAGCAGATGGTGAGTCGGAGACACCAAATCCACGTGATCCGCACTCACGAGTGCTACCCGTATCTCCGTGAGGGTATCGAGGTCACCATCCAGGAGGTACGGAACCGGCACCTCGTCGAGCTGATGAATGTCTACCACGTTCTGACGCAGACGGACGTACTCAGTATCTGCACGAGTCTCGAGGTTCCTCCGGGGCTGACGGCGATCTTGGTCGGCACGCCAACAGGAACCATCGACGTGATGATCATGACGACAGGCGTTCTTTCACTCTTGGTGACAGGATATCTGTTCTTCTCCCGGTTCCGTCGTTCTTGCATCGGAGTTGGATGCGTGGATTCAATGAAATAGGACTCTTTCGTCACCCAGTAACAAGAACTCCATATAACTACAAACAAACATTCATTGAGATATAGTCGTGACTCTGAACATTTGTCTACTAGAATAAAGCATGGGTGAACTGACTCAGCTGTTCAATCTCATACTGTCGTCCATAACGACGATACTTGTGGTGTTCATGATGTTCTGTATTATATTTGTATATCGGACAATACAGATGTGGAAACCTGTTATAAACAATACAATTTCGATTATGAATCGAGGGAGCGGGGGGACAGGCGCGAATGTAAAATAGTCGTTCATCCCAAGAAACAAAATGGTGTCCTACACTACGGATTCTGAAGACGTGGATGTTCCTGAGATTGTCGAGGACCCAACTTCACAGACGATCGAAGACGAACTTTTTATGTTTCTGTCGGTTCCTTCTACGATTCCCGACGCTGTTGATGTGAAGTATGATGATGATGGTGGTGATGAAACGAAGGATGGTGGTGATGAAACGAACGAGGACGACGAGGATGATGATGATGAAGACGTGTTGACCAATTATAATGACAACAAGCGTCTGATATCCGTTGTCGTCACCTCTGCATTCATAATATCAACAGTTGTGGTTCTGATCCCTCATACCATTTCATGGATGTATGTATATCTCACGTGTGGCCAATATGACTGTCTGTAGATGACTTTCCAGACATTCAATCACTTTAACGGCGAGTCTTTGGATATGTACGACCTCTTTCGCCGGGAAGGAGGCTTCGGCAGCCGTGACGAAGCGTTGCATGGCCTCTTTGGCCGTACGGAATCGTACGAGACCATCGACCCGATCGGAGAGTGCCGGCGGATGTGATCGGGAAGTGAGCGCATATCGCAGCCCGACCAGAGCATCGGCAGCTACGATTGTCCGAATACCCGCCACTGGGTCGGTTTGTCGGATATCGGCGTCGAGTGTGCGCAGTGCGTGCAGAAGGGTCGCATCTTTCTGCAGATGCAGGTACGGTTCCGAAAGATCATCTTCTGGAAAAGTATCACCCGACGTGTACGATGCCCGTATCCCCCCGACAAGTGCACCCCCAGTGGCAAACAACAACGTTTTTATCATCAGAGATTGCATTTGTTCTTGGTTGCTGCCAGCTGTTTTTTCCGACCTGCCACAAATGATCGCACGTGTGGTTGGATGTCCGAGACTGTGATCACCTCGTACGTCTCATTGTCTTCGTGGAACATGACCAGTTCCATGGACTGGATCTGGATGTTGGTGTACGTCCGAGTCCCCACGTAGAATGGAAGGCTGTTTACATATTGTGTTTCTAATATATACTTGTACATATTCAATTGGAATTGGTAGTGGTGAACGTGCGTGGAGATGTCCCGAGAGTATTTCCAGTCCTTCATGTACAGTCGGAGCGTACCATCATCATCATCCGTCCCGGTCCTCATAAACAGAGCGTCGACTACACCGACGATCCGGAGGTCGGCCGATGATCGGATCGCCATCTCGGTTCTCCATGGGACGAATCCCTGATCTGTGATGTCCTGGTGGTACGATAGTATCTGCGGATACAAGGGTCCCGACATAGGACACCCGTTCAGCAGACATTCGATCCGTCGATGCATATCGATGCCAGCGGTTCTTCGATCATCGTGTGTCGGTTGCGACAGAATCCCCGACACGCTGGTGTCTGCAGGAAAAGTAATCGCAGTGACCGCCAGGGTGTCGTCAAACCCGGCACTCACGGCATGATCCACCCATCGCACGTAGAACAATCTTTCCGTGATGGATTGAATGGTGTCGTCGTTTGGATGGAAGTGACAGGCCTTCAACGTGAGGGGCGCGAACCAGGCGTAGTCGGTCATGCCGAGTAGTGAAGATACGGAACCGACTGTGATGAGGGACCCGTGGATTTTTATCAACTAGTGGTGTGAAAATCCACAACATCGGCGGATACTGAAAAAGAGGGAGTTGTTTCGGTAATATAAAACGATTGTGTTGAGAAATGGACACGGACGAATACTTCAAACGAATTTCGAATCCACTGAGCACCATCTCCAAAGAACAGAAGGACATGATGGGATCATTCCGGAAGAATATCAATCGGCAGAAACGGTCCCGTGAGACTCGACTGCGTATCCTTGCGGAGCGGAGAGCTCGGACCCCTGCTCCGGTGAGCGACGACAGCGACGTGTCCTCCTGTCGAACCGCCGCACTCTCGTCGTCTGATGTAGTCGTCACCGATACCGACACGGAAACCGACATTGAATTCGAGACTCCTGCTCCCCGGGTGGTGCCACCACCAGCCCCTCTCCCTCCTCGACTCCCGACACCACCAGCGACCCCACAACTCCCGATGCCGCCGCCACTGTCGAGCCCATTCTCATCGTTCCCAGCTCCGGTCCCGACGAGTGCCTCCTCCTCTGTACACAGTGCATTGTATGCAGATGAACTGGATGCCCGTATGTCCGACCTCGGTCTCAAGACTGCCCATGCGTCCTCGGCACGAAGTCAGGAGATCCAATACTGGCGAAAGAAAGTCAGCCTGGAAGAAGAAGCTGCGGTCAAACAGGCCGGGATGTTGTTGAGTCTTCTGAGTTCGTTCGTGGAGTCGTTCACGAACGCGGTCGGGTTCACAACGATCCGAACGCAGGGATTATCGGATGCGATTCAAACCGCATTGGAATCTGGGGATTTCGACCTGGCCATCAAAAGTTACTGCGTCAGTCCGCAAGCGTTGAGTCTCCTCAAGAACCCCGTGACTTCGTTCATGACCTCCTTTGGACACGTTGTGCTCCGAACACATATTGAAAACGTCAAAAGGGAACTGTCGGAGGGCATCCAGAAATTCAAGACGGCCCGGGAACACCCGTCGTCTGTCATGTCGTCACCCAAAGCTAATGTCGTCGATCCGTCGGGAATCTCGCGTCCGATGTTCAATCTGGACAAACCGACAAAACCATGTCTGTCGGACTCCTTCCAATCGAACATGTCCAAGATTGCGCCTGTCTTGGGCATGATGACCAAGTTGTCTGCGGTCATCAACGAACCGGCCAACTGTGCCCCATCACCCGAACACCTGCATCTCGCATAGAATGGTAGTGAATAAATGTACAACGCTCGAAACGGGTTCATCAGTACGATATGGGGTCCCGCGTTGTGGGTCGTGATCCACTGCATCTCCTTGAACTTCCCCCTGTCACCCACCGAAGAGAATCGTACGTATTACCGGACGTGGTTCGAAGGGTTGCGTCACGTCCTCCCCTGTGCCACGTGCCGTTCGAACTTCCAGACGAATCTTCGTGCCATTCACTACGACCCGGTAAGGGACCTTCGGTCCCGTCGAACCTTTTCAAACATGGTCTACCGTCTGCACAACACGATCCGGGAAATGCAGGGGAAACCGACGACGATGACCTACCGCGAATGTGTTCAACATTACGAACGGTTCCGAGCTACCGACTGCCAGCCGAATGTGGGCGATATCGAGGGTGGATGCGTTGGAAAACAACCCGTCACGTGCACGTTGCAGATCCGACCCGGAGAAGACGACATCTGCCGTGTCGATGTCCACCCATCCTGTTCACTTGGCGTAGTCGCCAGGGATAAAACAAAAGCAAAACCATCGATGGTGAAGAAAGTGTCCGCCAAGTGTGTCTGTTCATCGTGTGGTGAACGCAGCGTCCCGGAAATAGAATCGATTCTATCATTTGCCGACCGCCGTCGGTCCGAACCCCAATTCATTGTTGTCACGGCCCTGAACTGCAGACCCTGCATCAACCTGAAGTCCGACCTCCGCTGGACCGATTCGGAGGAAGTGGGTGTTGTTGAGTACGATGTCCAGTCCGGCCACACGACCACGCTCTGCATCACCCGGATGTTGTCGGACCCCCCGCTGTCTATCACTGATCAGATCGAAGTGACCAGCTACCCAACAATTCTGCAGGTAGGAGTTGATGGAAGCCTGTCTGTCAGTTCTCGTCGGTACTTGTATTCGGTCCACGACTATTTATAATATGAAATAAAAAAAAACCCAATATTTATGTTTAGTTCAAGAAATACTATTCATAATCGCGTGCCCGTACCCCGAGACCATAACCTTTGAACACCGTCCGGAGATCGGGACGCGTCCGGATCATATTTGCCAAGAGCACGGGATGTAACACCGTGCCGTTGCTGTCTTGGTAGAACACGACAGCGCGATGCTTGACCATGGCACGAGAAACCGATGATTCCAAACTGTTCCAAAAACTGACGCAACACCGCCTGCACATGGAATTGCCGAGCAGTACCGACATCATTGCCGAAGGTTTCGTACAAGGAGATGGACGATACCGTGGCGATGCGTCATTTGTCGTCGTACATGGACAGGTAATGCACCGTCCGACCAGAAGTAGTTCTGACACGCCATTTCGTGGCGACCTCATGTGTCGGCTTTGGACATAATCTGGACCTGTGTCATATTTATTCATGTGCACATGCACGTGATAATCCGACGAGATGGAAGTTTCGGACGGAAATATACCTACCTACCACAAATGAGAATACAAATCAAAAATCAAGCAGCGGTGCGACGACGATGCTTGGTCGCGTGAACGTCAAGGGTTTGGCGTTTTCGCTGCTGTCGGATGAAACGCTGCAGTCCCGCTCCGTACTCACGATTCGGGGTACGGATGAGAACCAGAAGGGAAAGGGCAAACGGGGGTCGGGTGCTACAGACAACCTGTCCACGGTCCTCGATCCTCGTCTCGGCACGGTGACTCCCGGAGTGCTCTGTTCGACCTGTGGGAGCGTCCCGGAGGTCTGCAACGGTCACGTGGGAGACGTCGAGCTGTATGTGCCGGTAGCATCCACTCTGTTCCCACACTTTCTTCCGAAGGTGCTGAACTGCATCTGTGTCGCGTGTGCGCATCTGCTGGTCACCAATACTCCGGAACGACTGGCGTCGATCAAGAACACGCCAGTCAAGAAACGGTTGACGGACCTGAGCAATCGGTCTCTCAAGGTGCGTGGTCCCTGTGGATCCTGTGGGTTCAGTCAACCGACGCGGTGGACGATGATCGACGGGATCGTCATCCGACCGGAGTGGCCGACTACGGCAGTGCAGGTGCCGGTTGTCACGCCTCAGCATGTGTACGGCCTGTTGAGGATGGTGAGTCCCGACACATCGGCACTGTTTGGGTTCAAATCATCCTCGCTCGGGCAGCTGATGTACTGCCGGGTTCCCATTCCCCCCATCCTGGTCCGGCCCACGCGGCCGAATCGGATGGAAGATGATCTCTCCACCCGACTCCGAGCAATTATCCAGGCGAACCGGACCATGCAGGGTGTCACCACCAGCCCCGATCTCTCGAGAATGGATGATGGGTCCGAAACGACGACGAACAGTGTCACTTCCGCCGACTGGAAACCCCGGCACAAGCGCAACAAAATCACCATCGTCCCCGAACACCTTGAGGCCTACTATGAAGTCCAACGACAATGTGCCGGTCTTCAGGATTCAAAGTACAATGTCAAGAACGACCTGGACTATGGTCGGGAACTGACCTCTGTCCGTCATCGGTTCACGGCGACGAAACACCGACGGGGACGGGTCCGGGCCAACATACTTGGCAAACGAGGAGACTACACCGCTCGCGGGGTCGCTTCTCCCAACACCTACATCGACCCACATGAGGTCGGAGTCCCCATACACGTCTGCATGCATCTGACTATCCCTGAACGGGTCTCTGTTCACAATCGGCAGCGGATGCAGTCTCTCGTGGACAATGGTCCACAACAATACCCGGGAGCCAATTACGTGGAGCGCGACGGTCGGCGGTTTCTCTTGCCGCTGTTCAAAAGAGGTGGCGATCTTCAGCTCGGAGACGTCGTTTATCGCCACATCCTTCGGGGGGACCCGGTTCTGATGAACCGACAACCGTCGCTCCACCGATATTCCATGATGGGGTACCGAGTCGTCCCAATGGTATGCAGCACCTTCCAGTTGCACCTCTCTGTCACTACAGCCCACAACCTCGACTTTGACGGGGATGAAGTCAACATGTTCGTCTCTGGTTCCTTGGAAGCGACGGCCGAGATTACCCAGTTGATGGCCGTCGAACAGAACATTTTCAAGGACGGCAAACTTCTCGTGGGGTTCGTGCAACACGCGTGTCTGGGTGCCTACCTCCTGACATGTGACGACACGGGACGGACCGTTCTCCCCGGGACCGTCGTCAGTCGGGTGCTGTTCAGTTCCCGTGTGCATGACGTGTCTGTCGCTGCGGCCATGACCGGTCGGACGTTGATGATGCATCTGATTCCCACCTACGACGGAACGTACACGCTGACCAAATCCCTGTTGAACCAGGTTGCGGCGCGGTGCATCCGTGCACAAGGGCAGGGTACCGGCACGCGATGGATCGGGGGTGTCGTGCGCGCACTCGAAGAGTACTTGTTGTACGCTGGGAGCACGCTCACGTTCGCGGACTGCACCACGCACGTGCGGGACCCCGTTCTGATTGCCGACGGTATTCGGGTCATCTCGCACGAACCGGACGAAAAACTCGCCGTGGATGTCACCGATCGGTTGCGGAGCATGATCGGTGGGTTGGTGCATGCCGACCTGAACAGTCGGCCCGACGGCAACAACTTGCTGAACATCATCGAGTCTGGTGCCAAGGGCAATCGTTCGCACGTCGTGCAGAACGTCGGGATGGTCGGCCAACAGTTTGACATGCACTCGAAACGATACGGCACGTTGTTGTCGCATGATGTCCCGGCGGCTGTGGCTCGTGGTTTGGTCGTGTCCTCGTTCTCTGATGGGTTGGGCCCGGTGGAGTTCTTCCACCATCTGATGTCCGCCCGGGTCGGACTGGTCGGAACGGCCGTCAGCACAGCCGAGACCGGTTACTGCTATCGGCGCATCTCCAAGTGTCTCGAAGACATCCGCATTTCGTTTGATCATTCCGTCCGGACCGCCAACGACAAGCTGATCCTGGTGACGGGTGGATTCTCGATGGAATCCGTTTATGCCATCCCGCTGCACACATGTTTGCTGGACCCCGAGAGTCCTCGACTCGAACAGGACCGCATCCGGAGAATCAATGCCCGCATTCTCGAAGGGTACCTGCACTCGATTCCGGAATCGATCAACCTCCCATTCGACATCATGGTCGACATTCCACGGGCACCAGAAGGCGACACGTCACCACGAATCACGAGTTCCGACATTTTCCAGGCCGTGTCACGTCTGTGGGACTCTCTCCGCCGACAATTCGTCCCCTCTGAAGTCGAATGCGTGCTCTTCACCGCCCTGTCCTCGCGCCGTCTGACGTCGGTGCACGGAGTCACGACCCAGCGGCACCTCCGACTCGTCACCGATCACGTTGAACATTCCCTGGTGCGTGCATTGCACCCCACCGGTACGCCGATTGGTCTGATCACCTCCCAGAGCTTCTCGGCACCGTTGACTCAGATCCAACTCAACCGTTTCCACCACTCCGGGGAGGGCTCCGTCCTTGTCGGGGGTGTCGCCCGCATCAAGGAGATCATCAATTGTATGAAAACGATCCAGACACCGTCCATGAGAATCGTTCCCGTGGAGGGTGTGGATGTCGTCACCTGTGCGGAATCACTGATGACCATCACACTGCGGAGAGTTGTTCAAACGTGGACCATGCAGCGCCAGGGACATGCGAGCATCGTCCTGGACCGCGCGTTTCTCATCGACCGCAAGATAGTGCCGAGGCTCGTCGCAGAGGCTCTGGGGCTGGATGGGGTGGAACATACCCGGGACCTGGAGGCAACCAAGTGGGAGATCTGGTTCCCGGCATCGGATGTGCGTGCTGCCATCAGCACGCTGCTCAAGACGAATCCCACTATTCGGGGTGTCCGTGGTGTCACTGACTATTACATATCCTCCACGAGCGTTCGATCCGGTGTGGAGGGAGAGATTGTTCTGACTGAACGGCCGATGATTGTGACCTCCGGTTCGAATCTCCTGGCTGTGCTCGAGCTCCCGTGGGTGGACTGTTCCTACACGACGACGAACCACATTCACGAAGTCTACATGGTATTGGGAATTGACGCGGCGTGCTGTGCGATTGCCGACAATCTTCTGGACGTCATGTCCAGCAACTCTGCGACCGTGTCCCAATCGTACATCCGTCTGATCGCCCATGAGATGTGCCGAACGGGAGTACCCTGCGCGCTCACGTTCGTGGGGTTGAAACAGTCGGACACGTCCATCTTGAAATTGGCTACGTTCGAACGGTCCCTGGAATCATTTGTGAATGCCGCTCGGACAGGGCACCATGATGGGCTCCGAGGAATCAGTGAGTCGGTTATCGTTGGAAAACCGGTGTCTGTCGGCACGGGAGGTGACTTCCAGGTGATGCATCGTCCCCCCGGGACCGATCCCGAGCAACCCAAGCGGAAGCGTCGCAGGATGTCCCCAGTGGTTGAGTCTGTTGATTACGGGTATCATCGACAATTTGACACGGTCTTTGAGGAATAGTTAATAGGAGTGAACGAAGTTTGTATTTTAATCATAGGGCTTCCAGTAAAAGTACCATTCATCCATCAGTCACTGCAACAAATAGGATTATTATTCTTTGGAACCACCCCCCACTTCAACCTGCTCGGAAATGAACCATTTGAACACGTCGTGTATATAGGAGACATGATCCCCTGCAACCGAGTCTGGCTGCAGTAAGATCGGACGCTCATACAGAATTCGTGTGAAGAACAACCAGAGAGCGTGCACGCAGGCATCGTGGGTTTGTATCCGTTCACAGGCATACGTATGATCCAACCCCATGAGATGCATATAGGGCTCAATTGTCATCCGGACGGTTCTATGGATGTCTGGGCATTTTGTTTGGATACTCTGACGGAACTGACCAAACGCATCGATGTCTTTACACCTCTGTGAGATGTACATTCGAAGATCTTCAGCCGACGTGGTGTCGTGTACGAAAATACTACACAAGATGTTGTATATGACAATCCCACAACCTTGCAGTTTCCGGAGAAAACATTCATACCGTGTCCTCGTGCCAGTCATAGTCTGTCCGCATTTCACCTGTGACATTCTCCTTCTTTCTTTCTCATTCGGATGAAGTGGTTATTCTCAGGACATGCGGATCACTATGCATCCCTTTCTGTCGTTGATGACATGGTTGGTCTTCTCATCACGATCACGGGTCTCTTGCCACTCTTCGGCATCGGTCACATCCGGACGTGCACTGTCCTGGTCACAGTAGTGATCACGCCCAAAGTCCCATGTCTGCTGTCCCCCGAGGGCCTGGAGTTCCGGGGGGTACGGTTTCATATGAGAGTAGAAACAAATGTCGTCGATTTTGTTGCTGTTCGACTGGTTGTTGATGACTAGCAACCCAAAGTTCTGCGTGACCGTGCCAAGAATGTGTCGGAACACCCGGGCATCGAGACATGAGCAGTATTCGGAATAGATCCGATCGATACTCCGTTTGTCCGCAGTGCTCAGTGTGAACACAATATCGAACTGGTTCCGAACCTCGGAAACGATCTGACAGTGGTACTGCGCCAATATGAAGATGCTCATCTGAAGGTGCCGACTGTTCGAGGCGAGATACGCCAGTATATGTGACCGCATCAATTCCTTGTTAGAGGACACATCGTCGAACACTAGAGTCACCTGTCGTTCCGGTGGGAAGGGTTCGCCGATTTTCTGATAGTGTCGAACCAGCTCGTTCTGTGTAGTCTTGAGCATCTCGAGATGTTTGAGACTGGGATCGACTACGAAAACGGGATGTACGATCTTGGACCAGGAGTGTTTTGCCGTCTCCGAACCTGCTACGACCACGAATACTCCCGTGTCCCGATTCGGGGAGGACTGCAGTATGAACTGCGTCCACGTCGTCTTGCCGGTGCCACGTTTCCCCAACACCTCGAAGAATCCGCATGATGGCAGCGTCGACCAATCGAAGGATTTGACATCGACCAATTCAGTGAGCATTGTTTTATATCTCCTGTCATGTGTACGAATAAAGAAAGGAGGTTTCCCTATATCCGGTCCGTAGACTAAACGGATGCAATCGTTTCTCGAGAGCATGGGCGTGGTTGCACAGGTACCGGAGTCACTCATGCCGTCGATGCACCGGACGGCGTACCAGATTGTCGGGGCCTGGTTCTTGGTCCGGACTCATTCACACCATGTTGTCTCACTCAACACGTGCAGACAAGCTATCGACCCCGGCTGTTCTTGGGACAGCATAGGTGCCGGGCTGCAATGCCTGATCAATTCGGGGACTGTGCCCCCTGACCTCATTCATTTGAAACCAGTCAACATGGGCAACACGACCGTCGTAGTCGGGCACTTTGGCACGTCATTGGTCGTCATCAAACAACATCTGTTCAGTCGTGGATCATGGGAGGTGTCGTCATCCACGTTCCAGGAGATCATGTCGGCAGACCGACTCGGGCATTTCAAGTGGTACCCGCGCACTGCGTTCCGTTCCATCACAGAGAACATGCTTCAAATTGGAATGGAATATCTTCCGATGGACCTGCGACAGATGGTCCGTCTCGGAGGATCCCGTTCATGCATATTCGTGCGTCGGGTGATGTCCGGTCTGCTGTCTGCCACATCTGCACTGCACCAGGCAGGTGTGGCACATCGAGACATCAAGCCCGACAACATACGGTTCCGGTCCGACGGAACACTCGTTCTGATCGACTATGACTCGTGTATTCGCCTCGTACCCAACATGCACCGATCTGCCAACATCTGCACGCTCGGATACCGAGATCCATCATTGTTAGATCCCGATGTGGACATCACCACGTACGATTACCGTACCCTCGATGCCTTCTCGTGTGGTGCAGTCTACCTGTACGCACTGGATGGTTGTCGTCGTGACGTGTTTCTGGCTGACGGCACCACTCCAGACAAAGTTCGTCGATACATGGAAGAATACATAACGACGATGTTGACCACTGCATGTAAACGTCTGTCGACCAGCGAGGGTCAAGTTGTGCGAGGTCTTTTGGACCTGTGTCCAAAGACGAGACTCACTGTCTGCGTGGCCGCTCGAATGCATCGGGAAGATCGTGGTTCTATCCTATGACTAAAGGCCGATGGCATGTATGTCGTCACAATAATTGAACAACGAACTTTGAAGAGTATCGTTTATTTTATTCGTCCATTGACTTGGTTATGCCCTGGAGTATAGTATATCCCTACTCTACCTACTGCGGGGGAATACTTTCCTCGACGAAAATGCGTTTCTTGATGGTTGGTTCCATTTGTTTCCGTGTCGTTTTTAAAGTCTCGAGGAAGGCCTTCTGTTCGTCTTCGCCTGCCGTTCGGTTGTGGGCGGTCTGTTGAAAGGACGCGTACCCATTCTTCAGAACTTTAGTATTCAGTCCCGCAGCGACCTTTTTGTCATGGACCCCGATTGTATATCCCATGTATTGCATGGACGTGTGCGGCACTGTACTGAACATCTGTAGAAGTACAACTTCCGTCTCACGGATGGCACTCGTTTTCTGTTTAACCTGAGATCGAAGCTGATGCAGTGTCGTGTATTCTTCGAGGTACTTCTTGAAGATGCTATGATCCATGGCTGTTTATTCTACTTACCAACAGTCTGTTTTTCTTGTTCTGATATCTTCAGAACAAACATATCGAATAGTTCGACTAACGACTCTGCTTCCATTCCATACTCGGGAAAGTTTTCGACCAACGCGTCCTTGTGTATCGTCACATGTCGGACTATTGGTGCGTCTTCTTCTTCTTGCAAGAGAAGCGTGTCCACGTACGTCCTCAGGTGGTATCGCCCATGAACAATATCAACGAGGTTCTGAAAACGTTCCGGACTACAGATGGGATGCACACCATGTACATCGTCATACCGTTTGACCGAATCGAGTGTATCCAGGAGTTCTGGCTTGTTGCAGATAGTCAGACTATCCGTCACCAACGTGTGCCATTGGTCCCACATCCAGTCTGAATCACACTGTCTTGAAAAAAGTGTACAGGGCAGCGGAGTACATTGATGTAGGAAAGCATCGAGTGTAGTATACTTGTGGGGGGTACTGGCCAAAGTCTCCATCCGTTTCTCCAATTATATCGGCGACGTGAAAATGTTTTCAAATATGTTATATAATAAAGATTCCCGATGTCATACGGGTATATCGGAAAAACCAGTCTGTACCGATATGTGGACACCATCTGTGTTTCATTGTGTAAGGATACGAAATCGGTACGGATGTCACGAGGAGTTTTATTGGTACTTGAAACATATGTGTCGAGTATATTGCGAAAAGTAATAGCTCAGTACAGGAACATGGACTCGAGAATAATGGATTCAAATATGTCCCAATTAATATCTACAACTCTCCACACGGAACATAACTATGAAGAAAACAGAGACCAACACATCCGGCTCTTCAAGTCCAAGTTACGACTACGTCTAGAAGAGAATGATGTTCTCTTACCATCGAAACGATCGCATCGGAATACCAGTTTATCGAACATCATTGGTCTCATCAGTCCCATACTACAATGTATATTGAAGAGAAGTATCCATCAGATATATAAGAACCAGAAGAGAAAACAGAGAGTAGTGGGCGAACAGCGTCCTTGCCTGATTTTAAATAGGGTCGACGTCGAAGAAGAAATCGATCTGTCTCGAAAATCGGAACATGGCATAGCACTGTATGAGGAGGCAGAGGAGGAAGAGGAGGAAGAGGAGGCAGAGGAGGAAGAGGAGGAAGAGGAGGCAGAGGAGGAAGAGGAGGCAGAGGAGGTAGAGGAGGC
>Ga0115545_1000834_pt1 | contig 16373 bp, 20 predicted proteins | sample COGITO_mtgs_1003_FD_87188 | JGI IMG/M metagenome (GOLD analysis project Ga0115545, IMG submission 87188) | Pelagic marine microbial communities from North Sea - COGITO_mtgs_100330 | ecosystem: Environmental > Aquatic > Marine > Epipelagic | place: Germany:Helgoland, sampling site Kabeltonne...
AAAAAGCTTTTTACTTTATTGCGACTTATTGCATACGGTCAAGAAGTTAAATGATGAACAGGCAGGAAAGCTATTTAAACACGTTTTAGAGTACGTCAACGACTTGAATCCAGAAACCGAAGATATTATAACAGATTTATGTTTTGAGCCGATAAAACAAAACTTAAAACGTGATCTACAAAAATACGAACAGATAAGAGAAAAGAAACGTGAAGCAGGAAAGAAAGGTGCTAATAAAAGATGGCAGAAGATAGCAGACGATAGCACTGCCATAAAACCTATGGCAAACATAGCCGTAAGTGTTAGTGATAGTGATATATATAAGAGCTTCGCTCATTTGTCTATTAGTGAAAAGGAGTTTAAAAAATTGGAAGTTGATTATACTAAACAACAAATAGACGAAACACTTGAAGCAATAGAGAACTTTAAGAACAATACTAAATACAAAAGTTTATATTTGACTGCAAAGAATTGGCTAAAGAAGCTGCCAAAGGAGAATGAAGATAAGTTATTAGCACAGGCAAAGAAGTTAGGATATGTTAAGTAAAGGAATACACACTAAATATTTATTAGATTATAAACACGGAAGAATACAACAAGGTCTTGGAATAGATTGTCATTTAGATAAGCACTTAAAGTTTAAGCCCAAACAACTAAACATAATTTTAGGACACGATAATGTCGGAAAATCTTATTTCGTGTTTTGGTATTTTTTAACACTTGCATTAAAGCACGATTTAAAGTTTTGCTTATGGGCTGGAGAGAATCAATACGGACAAATAATGCGTGATATGATACAGATGTATTCTGGTGTACCTTTTAAAGAATTACAAGATACACAAATAAGAAGCTACTCTACACACCTTGAACAGTATTTTGACTTTATAGATAATTCAAGATTGTACACACCAGCCGAACTATTAGAGGAGTTTAAAAAAACGGATGCAGATTGTTGTTTAATAGACCCCTTTACAGGTTTAAGTAGACAATACGGTTATGAGGGAAACTATGAGTTTTTAAATATGGCAAGACAATTCGTAAACGAAACAGGAAAAACTATTTACATAAACACCCATCCAACATCTGAAAGTGGCAGACAAGGCAATTTATTTCCTAAAGGTCATATGTGGGAGGGACATCTTAAACCACCAATGGCTGCTTATGTTGAGGGTGGAAAATCATTCTTAAACAGGTGCGACGACTTTATAACAATACACAGACTCGTAAAACACGAATCAATGAAATATGTTACTTTAGTATCAGTAGATAAAATTAAAGACACAGACACAGGAGGCGAACAAACCTTATTAGAAGATTATATTTTTTGTGATTTTAATAGTGGTTTAGGATTTGAGTTATATGGTATTAATCCTTTAAAAAAATTAAGATGAACATTACAAAAAACATAGCAATTACTAATGAGGATAATATGCAGTTAATGTCAAGATATGAGGATAATTACTTTGATTTAGCAATAGTAGACCCTCCCTATGGATTGGATGACTGGAACGAAAGAGGTTCTAATAAAAAACATATGGATAAAAAACATATGGATTTAGATAAAATACAAAATTGGGAACTGAAACCACCACAAACAGAATATTTTACAGAAATAAAAAGAGTATCTAAAAATCAAATTATTTGGGGTGGAAATCATTTTTTAGATTATTTAGGAAGTACCAAAGAGTTTATAGTTTGGGATAAAAAAATGAGAGGAATGCATTTCAACGATTGTGAACTTGCATGGTGTAGTGGAATAAAAAGTGCGTGTAGGATATTTTCTTTATCTGCAAACCAAAACAATAGAATACACCCAACACAAAAACCCATAAAGCTTTATGAATGGCTTTTAATAAACTATGCAAAAGAAAACGACAAAATACTTGATACACATTTAGGTAGTGGCTCTATTGCTATTGCTTCTCACAATTTAGGTTATGAATTAACGGGTTGTGAATTAGACAAAGAATATTATGATGCCTCATTAAAACGAATTAAAGACCATATTTCACAACAAAGATTATTTTAAAAACACGAATAAATGGATAGTTTAGAAATACTAAAAGCAAAGATAAACCTACAAACAACTATTATAAAGTTTACAAGTAGTATAGAGGAGTTACAGGCAAAGCATCCAGAACGTGAAGACTTAATTGATTCTATGTTAGATTCACTTGATGATGTTAGTCAATTTCAATCCGTTTTTATGGAGTTTGAAGATGAATATTTGTTAGAGTGCAAAGCTAATCTACGGCTTCAAATGGTTATAGCTGATTTAAAACAAGAGGTTCTGATGTTGAAACAAGAAATAAAAGACTTAAACACGGTATTATGAGTAGTACAAACAGAGGTTACAACCGTCATAAATCAGATTATTATATTACACCACAAATTGAAATTGAAAAATTTTTATATTTTTTTCAATATGACATTTTGCAAACTTCATTAGAATATATGCAACAATTAAATTATTTAGATCCTTGTTGTGGTGGAGATGCGAAAAATGAAGCAAGTTATTTGAGTGTTTTGAAAGATTTTTATGAGCCAGATAATATTATTGGTATTGACATAAGACAAGATAGTAAATCGCATATTTGTACAGATTACTTGAACTTTGAAACTACTGATAAATATGATATAATTATAAGCAATCCACCTTTTTATTTAGCGGAAGATTTTATTGCTAAAAGTTTAAAACTTGTTGCAAAAGACGGTTATGTAATTATGTTGTTGCGATTAAATTTTTTTGGTAGTAAAAAAAGAAAAAAATTATTTGAAAATAATATGCCTAAATATTGTTTTGTTCATCACAAAAGAATATCATTTAACAATATTTCAACGGATAGTATAGAATATGCCCATTTTGTTTGGGTTAAGAATAATCAAGATAATTTTTGTAAAACATTTGTTATTTAATGCCACGTTGTAAAAACTGCAAAGAAAAGTTTGAAGTAAAGCACTTCAACCAAAAGTACTGCTTTAAAAGTGATTGTGTCAAGGTATGGGTAGAAACCGCAAAAGTAAAGAACTGGAAGAAAGAAAAGAAGAAATTGAAAGACGAATTAGAAACGGTGCAAAGCTTAACTAAAAAAGCACAAAGATACTTTAACGCATACATAAGAGAACGTGATAAGCATAAACCTTGTATCAGTTGCGATAAGCCGTTAGAACGAAAATTTGATGCTGGACACTACTTTAGTACAAGCCACAAGAACGTAACTTTTAATGAAAAGAACGTACACGGTCAATGCGTTGCCTGTAACCAACATAAACACGGAAACTTACTTAACTATCAAATAGGTATAGAAAAACGAATAGGGGGAGATGAGTTAATAAAATTACACGAAGAAGCACACAAGACAAGAAAGTATACAAGAGAAGAATTAAAAGCGATCATTGAAACGTATAAACAAAAAAAGAAAGAATTAAATAAATAATACTTATATTTGTATAAACAAAAAATAAATAATGTTATGAAAGACACAGTAATTGGAAGACTGGCAAAGATCCAGCAAGAACTAAAAGCACCAAAAAATCAATTTAACAAATTTGGCAACTACAAGTACAGGAGTTGTGAAGATATACTTGAAGCCGTTAAGCCACTATTAAACGGATTGGCACTAAATCTAACTGATGAAGTAAAAGAAGCAGCAGGCTATATGTATGTAGAATCTACTGCAATGATTACAGATGGAACAAAGATGCAGGCAGTAAAAGCACAAGCAGGAATTGATCCAACACGTAAAGGAATGGATATAGCGCAAAGTTTCGGAAGTAGTTCAAGTTATGCTCGGAAGTACGCACTTAACGGATTGTTTTTAATAGACGATACTAAAGACGCAGACACAACAAACAAGCACGATAAAAACGAAGTAAAAAAAGAAAAGCTAACTAAAAAACGATTTGAAGACGCATTGAAAGCTTTACAAGATGGCAAAATAACTAAAGATAAGTTAGATAAGTTTGATTTATCGCCTTTACAAGTTAAAGCTTTAGAGTTATGTTGAAGATTAGATGTTCAGCACTTGGCAAAATAATGACCAATAGCAGAAGCAAGTCCGAAGTATTAAGTAAGACTTGCAAAACCTACTTACAGGAACTTGCAATAGAAGAAATGTACGGAATCAAGAAAGAATTTTCAAGCCGTTACACAGACAAAGGCAACCTTGTAGAACGTGAATCTATTGATTTAGCACAAGAGGTATTAGATTATGGATTTATGTATAAGAACGAAGAACATTTCACAAATGATTTTCTTACAGGTACACCAGACGTAAACACGGATAACATACTTTTAGACGTGAAGAGTAGTTATGATGCTACAACGTTTCCATTCTTTGCCGAAGACATACCTAATCGTGAGTATTTTTTTCAGTTGCAAGGTTATATGGCACTTTGTAACAAACGAAAATCAGTTCTTGCATATTGTTTAATCAATACACCAAGTGAAATCGTTGAGGATGAAGTAAGGCGTGAACATTGGAAGAACCATTTGATAGATGAATCTGAAGAACTGCGATCAGATGTAGAAGCCAAACACAATTTTGACCATATACCAACAGAAAAACGAATAAAGACTTTTGATGTAAGATATGATAAAGATGTAATTAAAGCTATCTACGACAGAATAAAAGAATGTAGAGAATACTATAACACTTTAATTTCTTGAAAGTAACGGATAAAATAGAAATAACCAACGAAGATAATATGTCTTTAATGTCAAGGTATGAAGATAATTATTTTGATTTGGCTATAATAGACCCTCCTTATGGTATTGATATTGGCAATCAATCACAAGGAAAAGGAGGTGGTGTTGCAAAAAAAATAGATTACACCGTTAAAGATTGGGATAAATTTTCACCAAATAAAGATTATTTTCAAGAATTGTTAAGAGTAAGTAAAAATCAAATAGTTTGGGGTGCAAATCATTTTATAGACAAAATACCTTTTGGTAGTTCTTGTTGGCTGGTTTGGGATAAACTTAACGGAAGTACTGATTTTGCTGATTGTGAACTTGCTTATACAAGTTTTAAAAGTTCAGTTAGAAAATATCAATTTAGATGGAGTGGTATGCTTCAACAAGATATGAAAAACAAAGAAAAAAGAATACACCCAACTCAAAAACCGATAAAACTTTATGAATGGATTTTAATGGGTTGGGCAAAAGAAGCAGATAAAATACTTGACACGCATTTAGGTAGTGGAAGTATTGCTATGGCTTGTCATAATTTAGGTTATGAATTAACTGCTTGTGAACTTGACAAAGAATATTATCAAGCTTCAATAAAACGAATTAAAGACCATATTTCACAACAAAGATTATTTTAATATGAAAACACGAAAGAATAATATTGTTACAATAAGAGTAACAGAAGAACAAAAGAAGCTTTTAAAACTAAAAGCAAGGCGCACACGAAAGACGTTAAGCGCATACATAATAAGTAAAACAATAGATTAAGTTATGGAACAAAAGAACAACACAGGAGCAATCTTTAAAAACGATTACAAAAAAACGGAAACACAGCCAGATTACAAAGGCAAAGCCCTTATTGATGGTGTAGAGAAAGAAGTAGCACTATGGCTAAACGAATCTAAAAGTGGTGTAAAGTATTTTAGTGCAAAGTTTAGTAAACCGTACCAAGCAGAAGTTGAAGCTGGTGGCAACGAAGATGCAAAGACAAATATTAGAGAGGGTCTAAAACAAGACGATCTGCCTTTTTAGATTATCAACTATAAAACGGAAGAAGCACTTTGAAACAGGTGCTTTTTTTTATTCACAACTTTTTGTTAAAAACTTCGTCTATACACTATTAGAAAATAATCGTTACATTTGTTTAATATCTAATCAATGAACTGGTTAAAAGAAGTTGCTAAATTTCACGCTGACTATTTGAGAATCGTACAAAGCTACGGAGAAGACTTCTACGCAGAAGATATAGTTCAAGAAATGTATATAAGATTACACAAGTATGCAGACAGAGAAAAGGTTATACAAAAAAACGGAACACTTAACCGTGCCTACATACACTTTACTTTAAGAAACATATTCAAAGATTTGACAAAAGAACGAAACAAGCACCAGATGGTTAATATAGAAGAACGCAAAGACATTGGCGTAACTTATGACTATATATCAAAAGAAGAAGCCTTTAGTGGTTTAATTAAACGTGTAAAAGAAGAAGCTGAAACGTGGCATTGGTATGATGAGATGTTATTTAAACACTATTTCGATAGTGGTATGTCAATGCGTGAACTTGCTGATGAAACACGAATAAGTACAAGTAGTATTTTTCAAACAATAAAATACTGCAAAGGAAAACTAAAAGAAAATCTGAATGAAGATTACGAAGACTATAAAAACGAAGATTACGAATTAATTTGATTATGGAAAAAAACGAAGAATACTATTTAGGATTAGATAAACGATCTAAAGAATACAAAGACTGGAAGAAGCAGCAACCCGTTGAGGGTTTAGGAGACGTTATCGAAAAGGTAACAGAAGCTACAGGAATAAAGAAAGCTGTTAAATGGTTGGCAGGAGATGACTGCGGATGCGAAGAACGTAAGGAAAAATTAAACGCATTATTTCCAAGAAGATTTAAAGCAGAGTGCCTACAAAAAGACGAATACGAATATTTAAAAGAATGGTTTGCAAAAGATAGCAATAGAATGAAGCCAAGTGAACAAAGAGATTTATTAGTAATTTACAATAGAGTATTCAGAACTAAACAACAATACACTACTTGTGCAAGTTGTTTAAGAGATATAAACAACAGAATTAAAAAAGTATACGAAACTTACGAAGATCAATAAGATGGCAAAAAAAGGAAGACCCAAAAGCTTAAAAGACGCACAAGAATTAGAAGATATTTTTGATGCCTATAAAGCCTACACAAAAACGAATCCAAGATTTAAATATCACTTAAACCAAAGAACAGGAGATATGGTAGGAGAACCATTAGAAGTTCCATTAACAATAGAGGGCTTTGAACTATACTGCCACAAGAAATTTAACTTCACGGCAAAGCATTATTTAGAGAATACAGAAAAGAGATACGAAGATTTCTGTACTATCTCTACACGCATACGCAAGGAAATACGCGACGATCAGATTAAAGGTGGTATGGTAGGCCAATACAATCCAAGCATAACGGCACGATTAAATAGCCTAAAAGAGCAGATAGAACAAACGAATATAGAGCAACCATTATTTCCAGATGTTTCAAAGGACAACGGCAATAAATAAGATATTAGCGTTAAAAAAACGGATCAAGATTGTTCAAGGTGGAACAAGTGCTTCTAAAACTTGGGGCATTATAAGCGTTCTTATAGACCGTGCAGCAAGAACACCTAACACAGAAATAAGCGTTGTATCAGAATCAATACCACATTTAAGAAGAGGTGCTTTAAGAGATTTTGTGAAGATTATGAAATCTATCAACAGGTTTGTAGATGACAGATTTAATAAATCACTACTAAAATACGAATTTGCAAACGGCAGTTTTATAGAGTTTTTTTCAGCCGACGATTCAAGCAAACTTCGTGGTGGGCGTAGAAGTATACTCTACATAAACGAGTGCAATAGTGTTAGCTTTGAGTCTTACAACGAACTTTCAATACGTACAAAAAACGAAGTATTTTTAGACTACAATCCAACTGCTGAATTTTGGGTCCAAACAGAAATCGAAGATCAAGAAGATGCAGAAAAGATAATACTTACTTACAAAGACAACGAAGCACTTGATAATGGAATCATAAGCCAGATAGAAAAGAACATAAAGAAAGCAGCTACAAGTAACTATTGGAAGAATTGGGTACGTGTTTATGTAGATGGGGAGATGGGTCAATTAGAGGGTGTTGTATTTAGTAACTGGAAGCAGATAGACACAATTCCAGACGAAGCCAGATTAATAGGAATAGGAATCGACTTTGGTTATACAAACGATCCAACATCAATTATAGAAGTCTACAAACATAACGAAACACGAATACTAAACGAACTAACATATCAAACAGGTTTATTAAATTCAGACATAGCAAAAATACTTCCAAGCAATATTCCTTGTTATGCAGATAGTGCCGAACCAAAAAGTATAGCAGATATACAACGTTATGGAATCACAATTAAAGGCGTTACAAAAGGCCGTGATAGTATCAACTACGGTATTGATGTTATGCAACGTGAAAACTATTTAGTTACTTCTAATAGCACAAACTTAATCAAAGAATTACGTTCATATTGTTGGGACACAGACAAGACAGGAAAACGACTAAACAAACCTGTAGATAATTTCAATCACGCAATAGATGCAGTACGTTATCACGAAATGGAAACACTTGGAATGAATAAGAATTACGGAAGCTATAATATTCTGTAAAGTACAAAAACACGAAAAAAAAGTTATTATATTATGAAGTTAGATATATTGCTGCCAAATTCATTAAGCGAAATACCTTTAAGTAGGTATCAAGAGTTTGTAGCTATGAAAGAAAAGAGTAACGACGAAGAACTGATTGCCAATAAAATGATACAGATATTTTGTGGATTACAATTAGGAGAAGTTGCAAAGATTAAACTAAAAGATTTAAACGGATTGATCAAGCACTTTACAGAAGTGTTTAGTGAAAAGCCTCAACTGATACGAAACTTTAAAATAAAGAACATAGAGTTCGGATTTATTCCTAATCTGGAAAACATAAGCTTCGGAGAATATGTCGATTTAGAACACCACTTAAAAGATTGGAGTACATATCACAAGGCGATGGCAGTAATGTTTAGGCCAATAAAAGAAAAGCACAAAGACAAGTATTCGATAATAGACTACGAGCCAAACGAAGATATGCAAGACTTAATGAAGTTTGCGCCTTTAGATGTTGCAATAAGTGCTAGTGTTTTTTTTTGGAGTTTAGGAAGCGAATTGTTACAAGCTACTCTAACTTATTTGAAGAACGAACTGATGAAGACGAAGGATTTAACGAATTTTCAGAAAGAGTTCAGTTTGGCAAACAATGGGGTTGGTATTCAAGTATATATGGACTCTCTGGCAACGACCTTACAAAATTTGACACAGTTACAAAATACGGACTTACTAAATGTCTCACATATTTATCGTTCGTCAAACAAAAAAACGAAATTGAAAGCCGTGAACTAAAACGACAAATGAAATAATTATGAACTACTTCGATATAATAGACAAACTAAAAACACACTTTGACAACGATGAACTTATAAACACCGTTACACAAGGCGATATTTTTGACGTTGACTTAAACAAGCAAACAATATTTCCTTTAGTACATTTGATCGTAAACCAAGCAACCTTTGAAGAAAACGTCATAAGATACAACATAAGTATTCTTGCTATGGATATAACAGACATATCAAAAGACGAAACTACGGACAAGTTTGACGGCAACGACAACGAACTATACATACTTAACACTATGTTAGCAGTTCTTAACAGGTGCTATGAGTTGTTAAGACGTGGCACACTTTACACAGATGCTTTTCAAGTTGATGGCAACCCTACGGCAGAATTTTTTACAGAAAGATTTGAGAATAAACTTGCAGGAGCAACATTAACTTGTGATATATTAGTAGGCAATTCAATGACTATTTGCTAATGGCAGAATTTAATAGCATACAAGAACTGTTAGATGACTTTAAAGACAAAGTTATAAAGGAAGCTAAAAGAGGTGTTCCAAGAGATACTGGCGAATTGGCTAATAGTATAAAAGGCTATGTTAAAGAATCTAAAAACAGTATTCAAATATCTTTTGAGATGGATGAGTACGGATTTTATAAAGATAAAGGAGTAAGAGGGAACAAAAGTTCTAACAAAGGAAACGGACAAGGAAAATCGCCTTATAAGTTTGGTACAAATAGTTCACTTATTGGCAAGGCAAACGGTGGTATGTCTGGCATAATGGCTAAATGGGCAAAGCGTAAAGGCATACAATGGAAAGATAAAACGACAGGAAGATTTATGAGCCATAAGAGTATGGGTTATTTAATAGCAAGAAGCATATATTCTAAAGGATTAAAGCCAAGCTTATTTTTTACAAAGCCATTTGAAAAGTATTACAATAGATTACCAGACGAATTAATGGAAATGTTTGCCTTTGATATGGAAAAACTATTTAATCAAATTACTGACGAAAACTTTAAACAACTAAAATGAATTTAGCACGAAGTCCATACATTGTAGAGGTATCAGAAACAGGACAAGAGGGAAGCAAAGTAGAATTGTATTTATGGAATACAGGAAGCCAACCAACTGATCCACAATACACGCTTGATAAACTTATACCAGCGTCTAACAACATAAAAACGTATTACAATATTTCGCCTTATGTAAGGGAATACTTTAACCTTACGAAATGGGCAGATATATACAATACGTATGATGTAGACATAAACACGAATTATAGGGTTAATTATCATATAGAAACATTTAAGTTAGTAGGTGGCACTTATACAAGTGTAACAACTGAAACAGGGAAATTTATGGATGGCTATGCTTACTATATGGATGGACAAAATAAGCCGTTTCAAGATACGGTCTTACTGTCTGAGGGTACTTATTTTTATCATCACGATACAAGCCTTTTATCAAGCCAACCTAATAATATGGCTGGGAGCTTTGATATGATTGGACAAGCAGCTGATAAGATAGTATATACCAATTTAGCAACAGGAGCGCAACAATCATACACGCTTACAACAGATGGAATAAAGACCTTTGCAAGAGTATATGAGCCTTATTTAGCTGATGGCAATAAGGTAGAGCATAGAGATGGATTTGGTGCTACTATTTGGGAGGGTTATTTTAAGCCACAATGCGAACCAAAGTATAGCCCTGTAGCCGTAGACTTTATAAATCGTTTTGGTAGCTGGTCAAGAATATGGTTTATGAAAGCTAAAAAAAGAAATATCAGCGTAAAGACAAATGAATATAAATTCAATCCAGCTACGTTACCATATAATGCAGAAGATAATGGGCAAATAAAAGAGTTTAATATTAACGGTACTGAATCAATTAAACTTAATACAGGATGGGTTAATGATTTGTATGCCGAATATATCCAAGAGCTGATGCTAAGCGAAAGAGTTCATTTATTAGATTATGAGGTAAACACGGATTATACACCTGTTAAAATAAAAACTAAATCTTTAGAGAAGCAAAAAGGCATAAACAACGGAATGATAAACTATACACTTGATTTTGATTTTGCCTTTGATATGATTAATACAGTAACTTAATGAGAACGGTACAAGTATATATAGAGGGTCAAAGATTAGACTTATTTAAAGACGAAATAATAAGCGTTACAAGTAAGCAACAAGACATTCAAGATATTAGCAAAATATTTACGGACTTCTCACAGTCTTTTAGTGTTCCTGCAACTCCTGCAAATAATGCTATATTTCAGCACTTTTACCAGAATGACGTTAGTAGCACAATAGATCATAACATAAGAAGAAACGCATTTATAGAAATAGATTTAACATCTTTTAGAAGTGGAACTATAAGCCTAGAGAAAAGCGAAATAAAAGACAATCAAGCCTACTCCTATCAGATTACTTTCTATGGAGATATTACAAGCATTAAAACAAAGTTTGCTGATGATAAGCTTCAAGACTTAACACTTCTTAACATATACGCACACGATTACACGGCAACTGAAATAGAAAATAGGGTAACTGATGGAAACACGAACTATGTTATAAGATATCCACTAATAACAAGACGTTATTTGACTTATAATGATGGTGGCGATAATGACATAAACACGAATGATGGTGCTATTAAGTTTGACGAACTATTTCCAGCCGTAAGACTTCCTGCAATATTTGGAGCTATACAAGGAAAATACGGAGTAACATTTCAAGGCACTTTTTTAACTGACAAGCGTTTTCAAAATTGCTTTTTGTATTGCCAAAATGCTAATGACTTTCAATTCTTTACTACTACTGAAGATGTAGACTTTACAACAGGTGGCACAGATTCAAGCAACCCATCTGGCTTACCTTATACGGAATACTTCGATATGGCTGAAGACACTTTAACTATTTCGCCTGTAAACTTTAATACTGTTTTTGGTACTAATCCAGATGGGCAATTTTGGGAAGATCAAATACAACATATAGTAACAGTACAAGGGTTCTGCGCAAGTACAACGGCTAAATACTATATTGATGTTTTCTTAAATGGTGTTTTAACAACTACTTTAGAATATAACAACGGAATACAACAACCGTATTTTAGAAAGAATAATCAAATAAATACACAAGACGTTTTAAGCTTTAGAGTTCGTGCAACTGAAAACGCTACGGTAGATGTAACGGTAACATATAGGCAAAGGGGTGTAACACCAAACATAATAACAGGTTTGCCAGAAGTTTACAACAACTACTATTATGTTTATTCTACAATGGTATTAAGTGGCGATATTGATTCTGTGGCTTATATGCCAGATATGAAAGTATCAGACTTCTTTACAGGTGTTTTAAAAGAATTTAATTTAACGTGCTACGGAATAGAAGAAAATGTTTTTCAAGTTGAGCCGTTAGATGATTGGTATGCTAAAGGTGCAGTTGTAGATATAACGGAATATACGGATATTAAAAGCGTTAAAGTAGATAGGGTTAAGTTGTTTAAAACAATACAACTTAAATACGAACAAAGCGAAAACATTTTAAATAGTCAATTTAGAGATTTATTCGGCAGGGAATACGGAGATGCAACGATAGCTTTTGACTATGATGGTGGCGAATATAAGATAGAGCAGCCTTTTGAAAATATGCAGTTCAATAGGTTTACAAACACGAATCTTCAAGTAGGTTTTACAGTAGACAAAGACCTAAATACATACGTTCCGAAGCCTATGTTATTGTATATGTATGACGAAACAAATACAAGCTTTAAATTTGACACAGGAACAGGCACTAATACTTTAACGGAGTATATGCCTTTTGGACAAGATGTAAATGTATTAACTGAAAACTTTACACTAAATTTTAATGCTGAAATAAGTACACTTACAGGAGTAGTTGAACAAAACACTTTATTTGCAACATATTACTTCGGATATTTAAGCAACCTGTTCAATTTAAAGAATAGAACAACCAACGTAAAAACGAATCTACCTGTAAGCCTACTTACTAATCTTCGTTTAAATGATCGTGTTATTATTCGTGATAAACGGTATATTATAGAATCAATGAAGTCAAACTTAAACAATGGAGATGTAGACTTTGTATTGATAAATGATTTTAGACCGTTACTTCCAGAACAGTTAGCACTTGTAGAACCATTAAAACCAAATGAAGACGCACAATGTTTAGACATAGCTATATTATTTCCTAAACAAGCCGTACAAGCTGACATAACAACTACAACGGCAGGAGTAACAATAACACCAAGTACAATATATACTGAACAAAGAATAGAGGTTTGTATTCCAGAAAATCCAAATGCTACAACGGTATTAAAAACGGAAGATGATTTAGACTACATAAACACGGAAGATACGAAGCGAATAAGAACAGAAGAGGGTACTATTGAACTAATTACTTTGACGGTTACTTATACTTATTCTAACGGATCACAAACAACAAGTGAAATATACATACAACAACAACCATAATGCTAAAAAATATTATAGACTTACTACAAATAGACGAATTTTACGAGGGCAGCTACAATGTTCAAGTAGCTAAAGGTTTATACAGTTATGAAACAGGAGTGAAAGAAATATATAAGCAAAAGAAAAGAATGAACTTGTTAAAAAAACGAAATAAAGAAACACTCAAATGGCTGAAAAAAGAACTATAAACATAGACATAAAAAACAATGCCGATAAAACGGCAAATGATTTTGATAACTTAAATAAGTCAATAGATCAAACAACTAAAAGCACTAAAAATCTTGATGCTACATTTGAAGAAGTCTACGGAGATTTGCAGCCACTTACTACAAGAATGGGCGAAGCAGAAGATAGACTTTATGAGTTAAGTATAGCTGGAGATACAACAAGTAAAGAATTTCAACAACTACTAACTAAAGTAGGTCAATATCGTAAAGTACAAATTGAAACAGATTTAGCAGTAGACGCAGCAGCTACAACTATGGCGCAAAAGTTGGGTGGTGCTTTAGGTGGTGCAACAAGTGGCTTTGCAGCCGTTCAAGGTGCTATGGCTTTAGTGGGTACAGAATCAGAAGAACTTGAAGAAACACTTTTAAAAGTTCAATCGGCTTTAGCAATACAACAAGGGGTTCAAGGTATTAGGGAAAGTATACCAGCGTTTAAACAACTGGGGCAGGTAGCACAAACGGCTTTCAGCAATATGACTAAAGGGGCTAAAGTATTTGCCGTTACTGGAATTGGTTTACTACTTACGGCAGTTGCAATAGCAATCGCAAAAATGGATGAGTTAAAAGAAATATTTGACGATACTACCGATAGTCAAAAGGCTTTAAACGATACTACTGAAGCTTATGCAAACGCACAAAAAGACGCACGAATACAAGTTGAAAAGGTTGGAGTTGCTTTTGAACTTGCAAAAGAAGGTGTAATAAGCAAAGACGAAGCTTTAGAAGAATACAACAGTACGTTAGGCGATAGTTTAGGCGCAGCGAAAAGTTTAGAAGAAGCCGAACAAATATATATAGACAAGACAGACGCATATATACAAGCAACGTCATTAAGAGCGCAGGCAAACGCATTATTTGAAAAGGCAGCAGAAGCACAGGCGAACGCAGTTATAGCACAAATGGAAACGGCTGACGAAGCAGCAACGGACTATCTAAAAGTTTTTGGAGCTACTGGAGTTGTGGCTACTGAAATCGGAAATGTATTTGGTGTTTTTGATGATGCAAACACGTCTTATAGAGATCAATTAAACGCAAATATAAAAGCCGAAGCAGACCAAAGAAGCAATACGCTGAATAATTTAGCAAAGGACTTGTTAAAACAATCAGCATTAATTGCTAATGAGAACGATATTAATTTAAAAGGCAGAACAACGGCAGCAACTAATACGGCAAAAGAATTAATAAACATTGAAAATGAAATACTTGAAGCACGTTTCAATTTATTAGAAGAGGGCGAAGTAAAAGATAGACGTTTAAGGGCTTTAGCTTTTAAGAAAGAACTTGAACAAATAGACGAACAAAACATAAGTTTAGAACAAAAAGCAGAACTTGTAAAACTGAAAACAGAACAGTTCAATAAAGATTTAGCAGACATACGTTTAAAATGGTATGAAAAAGAAATAGAGGGCAGACAAGAATTTTTAGACTTTAACAACGAATTAAGACAAAAAGAAGTAGACGCTGAAAAAGCAAAGAATCTGGCAATATTAGATGATGCAGTAAAGACACAGAAACAAAAAGAAGCGTTGGAAAAACGAAATAAAGAATTTGCCGTTCAATCTACTTTAGATGGTTTAACACTAATAAGCAACCTAACAGAATTGTTTGGGAAAAAAGGCGAAAAACAAGCAAAGAAAGCTTTTCAAATTCAAAAGGCTGCACAGATAGCAGCAGCAACGATTGAAACATACAGAAGCGCACAAAGTGCTTATTTAAGTCAATTCTTGCCTGTTCCAGATCCAAGTTCTCCTGTTCGTGGTGGTATTGCAGCAGGAATTGCAGTAGCAGCAGGATTAACAAACATAGCAAAAATTGCTTCACAAAAGTTTGAGGGTGGGGGTGCAACAAGTGGAAGCAGTTTTGATAGTGGTAGCGATATATCAGCACCAGCAACACCAAGTTTTAATGTTGTAGGCGATAGTGGAATAAATCAGCTGGCACAGTTACAACAACCAACACAGGCTTATGTAGTGAGTGGAGAAGTAACAACAAGCCAAGCACTTGATAGAAATAGAGTAACAAATGCAACACTATAAACAAATAAAAGTTATTATAATATGAAGATAGTTGAACTTATAATTGATCCAAACGACGAACAAAGTGGAATAGACGCAATTTCTTTAGTAGAAACTCCTGCAATCGAATCCAACTTCATCGCACTTTCTAAACAAAAACACGAACTATACTTAAAAGAGATTAACGCTGAAAAGAAAATCTTAATGGGTGCTGCACTTATTCCAGATAAAAGTATTTACAGACGTAATGACAAAGGCGACGAATACTATATTTACTTTTCTAAAAACACGGTTCGCCAAGCATCTGAATTATTCTTTAAAAAATCGAATCATAAAAACGCAACCTTTGAACACGAAAACAAAATTGATGGTGTTACAATCGTTGAAAGTTGGATAGTAGAAGATAGCAAGAAAGACAAAACGGCTTTATATGGCTTAGATGTTCCTGTAGGCACTTGGATGGTATCGGCAAAGATAGACG
>Ga0115545_1000847_pt1 | contig 16250 bp, 17 predicted proteins | sample COGITO_mtgs_1003_FD_87188 | JGI IMG/M metagenome (GOLD analysis project Ga0115545, IMG submission 87188) | Pelagic marine microbial communities from North Sea - COGITO_mtgs_100330 | ecosystem: Environmental > Aquatic > Marine > Epipelagic | place: Germany:Helgoland, sampling site Kabeltonne...
AATGAGTAATAAAGAAGTAAACTTATTTATGATGATGATATTATTGTTATACCTGTACGTCTGTTTTAAAGATGTTCCGTAATGTCTTTACGTTTGCGGGGAGAGGCGCTTGCTTAAAGACGTTTCGTAATGTCTTTTTTTATCGTAGTTGTATTTTATTGACTGGATACTTTATATTATTAATTTAATATTATAAGTAACACAAAGGCGAGGTGATATAAATGGCATTATATCAGACTCATGATCTGATCACGTTGGTTCGATTCCAGCTCTCGTCAGTATATTTTGTGATTGGATCTGTTACGTTACTGAACTACAAGTGTCTTACTTAATTTTAAACTTAAGGGTTGTTTGAGTCAAAGTAAGTAACTTGTGTGTGTCCGAGGGTATTTAAGGTGCCTCGTAAATTTTATGTTATAAAGTTTACAAAAAATGTCTTACAGTGTCGTCACTTGACAATGAATAGTAGTAATTATTCTGGTTTATTATCTTATATAGTAAGCTTGGCTTGGCACTTTAAATATTTAGCCGAAAGGCTTTTAAGTTTACTTAATTGTAAGTCCTCGTGATGTAATTCGTTATATCATATATTTTCCCCTCGAGTGATTGATGAATATAGTTCTTATAACTCAAAGGCTAGAGTGTTTGCCTGTGAAGCAATAAATATAGGTTCGAATCCTATTAAGAACCAAGGTTTTTTATAAATCTTGTAATTAAGCTTTTAGAAAGTTTGAATCTTCGAGAAATTACATTAAATCTCGTGCCTTCCCCTCGAGTAAGTTATGTAATTCGTTATATCATATTCAGTTGTTTTATGATGAATGATATTTTTTTACAAAAATTGTTCTAAAGGTTTGCTTAAATAGCTCCAATCGGTAGAGCAAAGGACTGAAAATCCTTGTGTTGAAGGTTCGATCCCTTTTTTAGGCAGGGGTTAATTACTGAGCGGTCAAAAGTGATGGACTGTAAATTCGTTGGTATATATCTACGTAGGTTCGAATCCTACTTAACCCAAGATTTTTAGGAAAAACATAAAAAAAGAAAGTCTGCCTTAGCTACTATAGAAATACTATTTGAAATTGGCTTATAGGAACGATTTAAGATAAATGTTTTTACAAATGAGATAGAACTCGGCTTATATAAAAATCAATTTAATAGTTGAATAGTATTCTAAATAAAAAGAGAATATAGCTCAGGTTGGTTAGAGCAATTGTTTGATAAGCAATAGGTCATTGGTTCAAATCCAATTATTCTTAGTGTAAAAATATTATTTTTATAAGAAAATCTCTAAGGCATTATCGGTATATTTGGGTGTTATGTTGTTTCTTTTTTTACCATAGGTCTAAGCTATTTTATGATTAAGATTTATTATAATGTTAATGGCAAGGTTGGCTTCAATGTTCAACTCAGAATATGTTTTTATATTGCTGAATATTTTGTACTTTGTGTGATTATTCGACACTCTTTGGTTGATAATTTACATAACTGTGTATTAAGTAGTTTTGATTCGAAAACTTAGCAGTAATTTATTGGTTTACTTGTTGCATTACTTTTTTATTGGGGGATCTAATTCAATTGGAAGAATTTTTGTTTTGCATACAAAGTGTTATGAGTTCAAATCTCATGGTCTCCAGCTTTACTTATTATTAATACAAAGGAGGCATGTCTGAGTGGTCGAAAGAAATAGTTTGCTAAACTATTATACATTATAATGTATCATAGGTTCGAATCCTATTGTCTCTATATTTTTTACCTAATTGGCGGAATAGGTAGACGCTGTAGACTTAAAATCTATTTCTTCTAAAGAGTGTTGGTTCAAGTCCAATATTAGGTAAATAAGAGCTTATAGTTTAATGGCAAAATTTACCTCTCATAAAGGTCAAGACGTTGGTTCGAATCCAACTAAGCTTACTTATGTTTTATATAAGCGGATTGTAGCATAGCTAGGCTAATGCATCTGTTTTGGGAACAGGAGATCGTAGGTTCGAATCCTACCAATCCGAGGGTTTGTCTCCATTTACTATTAACATGTGAAAAAATTTAACAAATTATGAAAATGTTTTACAATTATGCCGCGATCAAAGTGCTCGCGTGTACCATATCGGGTTGAAGTACGGGTGTTCAACTTGCCATAAAGATATAGGTACGTTGTATCTTCTTTTTGGAGTATTAGCCGGCGTACTTGGTACGTTTTTTAGTGTAATTATTAGGATTGAACTGGCAAGTCCAGGTAATCAAGTTTTAGCTGGTAATTACCAGTTGTACAATTGTGTTGTAACGCTTCATGGCTTAATTATGATTTTCTTTTTTGTTATGCCTGTTTTAATTGGTGCCTTTGGGAATTGGTTTGTACCAATCTTGATTGGGAGCTTTGATATGGCTTATCCAAGGCTTAATAATTTGTCATTTTGATTATTACCACCTTCTTTAAGTTTATTACTGCTATCAAGTGCTATTGAATCTGGAGCAGGTACTGGGTGGACGCTTTATCCACCATTAAGTGGTCCGTTAGCTCATTCTGGTTTAGCGTGTGACGCAGTTATTTTATCGTTACATATAGCAGGTATTTCATCAATTGCGGGTGCAATAAATTTTATAGTTACAATAGTAAATATGCGTTGTAGGGGTATGCTTTGAAGTAGATTACCATTATTTGCTTGAACCCTTTTCATTACAGCTTTTTTACTTCTTCTGTCACTTCCTGTTTTGGCAGGTGCTTTAACTATGTTATTAACAGATCGTAACTTTAATAGTGGGTTTTTTGATCCATCTTTAGGAGGTGATCCTGTGCTCTTTCAACATTTGTTCTGATTTTTCGGTCATCCTGAAGTTTACGTACTTATTTTACCGGCATTCGGTATAACGAGTCAAATCATTGAAACATTGTGTAATAAAAGTATTTTTGGTTACGTTGGTTTAGTTTATGCTATTGTGTCTATCGGAGTTTTAGGCTTTTTTGTTTGATGCCATCATATGTTCACTGTAGGACTGGATGTTGATACACGTGCTTATTTTTCTGCAGCTACTATGATAATAGCTGTTCCAACAGGAGTAAAAGTTTTTTCTTGGTTAGCTACTATTTGAGGTGGTTGACGTAATTTTAAAGTCCCAATGTTATTCGTTTGTGGCTTCATTTTTTTATTTACTATAGGAGGTGTTACGGGTTTACTACTAGCTAATGCTGGTGTAGATATTTCTCTTCATGATACTTTTTTTGTTGTGGCTCATTTTCATTACGTGTTAAGCATGGGTGCAGTTTTTTCGATCTTTTCGGGGTTTTATTACTGAATAGAAAAAATTACAGGCTTACAATATAATGAAAAATTAGGCCAGTTACATTTTGTACTATTTTTTATTGGTGTGAATGTAACATTCGCACCTATGCATTGATTAGGTTTATCTGCAATGCCTCGTCGAATTGTCGACTACCCTGATTTTTATTCAGGCTGAAATAGTATAGCTAGTTTTGGTTCGGCTATTTCAATTTGTGCAACAGTTGTATTTTTTTTAACTGTTTTAGAACTTTTTGTTTATGGTAATCAAGGACGTAAGGCACCTTATGTACTTAAATTATTAACGCAAATGCAATTGGCTCAATTATTATTTACTTGCTACTCACGTTTAGGTTACATTCGAATTATTATAGGTGGTATACCTAAACGAAAAAAATCTTTTTTAAATTTATGGTTAATTTTTTTAAGTTATTGTTTTGTATTACTATTTGTACTTGCAGTTTTGTTTTTTATACGTTCGGTTTGTGCATGATTATTTGTTACAAATAGTATGCATTGAAATTATGGTTTTTTAGACCCTGCTTCAAATGTTATGGAGGGGATTGTAGATCTTCACCATGATATTGTATTTTGATTGATTTGAATTGTTTTACTAGTGTTAATTTTAATGATCCGTTCAATGTTTAATCTTAATGGTTTAATATTTAGTATTCATCTTATTTTTTCGAAAATATGTATCTGAATATTTAATAGTTGGATTAAACATAAGCATAAGCTACCTACATATTTAGTAGAAGCTAAATGTGTTCTATTTTTTTTTAAAAAAATTTATAAATTTATTAATTACTTTAAAAAAGATAGTTGATTATATAGTAAGGGTGGTAGTACTCCATGTTTACCTAGTGATTTACAGCATAATACGTACTTAGAAATTGCATGAACGTGTATACCTTGTGTTATTTTATTTTTTATTGCTGTTCAATCTTTTGCGTTACTGTACGTAATTGAAGATGTTCCAACTTCATTTGGTATACAGGTTAAAATTATAGGCAGTCAGTGATATTGAACATATGAAAAGTTTATTAGTGCTACCAATATAGATAATATATCACCTGGAGTTTTCAAACAGGTGGTATGAAAATCTAGATTAAAAAATAGCACTCTTAAAGGTGCGTTAAGATTATTAACAGTTGATCACGGTTTCAGTTTACCTATTCGGCAAAATATTAGATTTTTAATTACATCTTCGGATGTATTGCATTCTTTCTGTATTCCTGCACTTGGTTTAAAAATGGATGCGTGTCCAGGACGTTTAAACCAAGTATGTGCTTGGATAACGAGACCTGGTATATATTATGGTCAATGTTCAGAAATTTGCGGAGTTAATCATGGATTTATGCCTATTGTGCTTACTGCGGAACAAGTAGATCCTGAGAATCCATATATGATTTATAACTATTTGGACCAAACTCTTACCGATAGGCTATTGAAAAAATGTAGCTAAATTATTTATTTTATAGTTACTATTATAATGTTTGTTGATAAGTTATTTTAAATATCCTCCCGTAAATTTTACTACTTACTCAATATAATGCCTCAATTAGATTTCGTTTTATTTGTTTCGGTAGTTGGTACGTTATGATTGATTCTTGTTTGATTATATAGTGGGCTTCTTGTTTATGGGTTTTATCCGTTTTTAGCAAACATAAAAACTTATTATATTTATTTAAACAAAATAAAACAATGAATGATTTTAATTTATTGTAAAATTAAAAAATTAGTTAGAATATAAGTTTTTCAACATACGTTTAAATTTTTGTAGTAAGTACAGTGGGTGTTATTGTCTTATTATATTTATATTATAAGATCTTAAGTTATTTTTAAAACTTCGGACAGGCAAACCACTAACTTGAACCCCTTTGTGGGTTCAAAGTTTATTGGTTCGGGTTTAGCTACTATTGCACTAGCCGGTGCTGGTGTAGGAATAGGTACAGTCTTTGCGGCATTAATTAACTCAATGTCTCGAAATCCGAGACTTGAAAAAAAATTATTTTCGTGTCTGAGTGTTACTTAGCTATGTCACATATATAAATTTTTAACGCAAGTTCAAATCTCTTACCTTCCTCTTGAGGGTTTTGTTTTATACGTAAATTCATAATTACCTAAAAGAATTTAAATTTAAAATGTTTAGTTGATTAATAGTTACTTGAAAAATATATAACTTAAATTTTACTGAGTAAACTAAAAATTAATAATTTTTAATTTATTTTTATTACTGCACGTTAAGAATATTAGAAATAAACAAAAAAAGAAATTTGTCAATTTAATATTAAACTAACAAATTCTAGTACCTAGGCAAATTATGTGGACGGACTTATTTAGTGAAACAAATTTATGTTTTTTAAACTTTGTTAAATTTTCTTAATTTTTTTGAATCTCTTGTTACATTAATATGTTACTTTTGTTATAAATGTGAATTTATTTTACTTTCAGTTTCTATTTTAATTCCATTATTATTATCAATAGCTATATATACTTTAGCTGAAAGAAAATGAATGGCATCTGTACAAAGACGTAAAGGACCTAATGTTGTTGGTATATGAGGATTTTTACAACCGTTTGCAGATGGTTTAAAATTAATATTAAAAGAAATTTTAGTCCCAACAAAAGCTAATAGAGCCGTCTTTATAGGAAGTCCAGCAGTAACATTGTTTTTTAGTTTAATTGGGTGAATAAGTTTTGCCTTTAATTCTTATTGTGTATTGAATATGAATTGTAGTATTATGTATCTTTTAGTGTGTTCGTCTTTTGGTGTATACGGTATAATTTTAGCAAGTTGGTCGAGTAATTCTAAGTATAGTTATCTTGGAATGTTTCGAAGTTTAGCACAAATGATTTCATATGAAATTACTATAGGTTTTTGTGTTATGTTTAATGTTCTTTTAAGTGGATCTTTGTGTTTAGATTTTATTATTTATTTACAAACACAAACCGTTTGATTTATTTTTCCCTTATTTCCCGTTAGCATAATTTTTTTTATTTCAATATTAGCGGAAACTAATCGTACACCTTTTGATTTATCTGAAGCTGAAGCTGAATTAGTAGCTGGCTATAACACAGAGTATTCATCTATTGTTTTTGCTTTTTTTTTTTTGGGTGAATATTCTAGTATAATTTTTATGTCTTCATTGTTTACAAGTTTTTTTTTAGCTGGTGGTTCTGTACCAATTTTTAGTAATTATATTAAATTGTTAGTTTTACATAAAGGTACGTTTTTATTTTTATATAACTTTATGTTTGCTTTTAAAACAGTTTTAGTTATGTTTTTTTTTGTATTTATTAGAGCAAATTTACCAAGGTATCGTTTTAGAGACTTAATGTTTATTAATTGAAAAAATTTATTTCCGCTAATTTTAGGTTTATTTTTTTTTTACATTGGTATTTTATGAGCATTAGATTCATTTCTAATTTCTTCAATACCCAGATTAACTTGAAAGTACTACACTATTATTGGGTTGTCTACTAGGTTTTAAATAATTTTTACTTTATTTTTTTATAAATAGGTTTATATAACAATTGAATAATACTCAAAAGTTTCTAATTTTTTATATACCAGTTAGAAATTTAGTTGGTAGTTTCAAGTTTGTGTAGCTAAACGGTTATAGCGAAGGGTTGTTAACCCTCAGGTTGTAGGTTCGAATCCTATCATGAACGTAAATATCTTTAATTAAGGGTATCTTAGAACAATTTTCATTTGAAGTACTTATATTATTATTTTTTAGTTGTGACCACAGTCCACTTAGTTTAAGGGTAAAACTTTGTTCTTTCACAACAAAATTATAGGTTCGAGTCCTATAGTGGGTATAAATACATTTAGTAAAGGACGTATTTTATTAATTAGCTATTTGTAAATAAATTACAAAGTTTTTATTGGCCCAATAGCTAATTTTTTAACTATTTTGTTGATGATTTATATAATTATTTAAATAAAAACTAGGTTTATTTATTCCTAAATTTAGTATAGGTTTAACACCTATTGGTTAATATGTTTACTTTTAATCCGTTAGAACAATTTACCGTAGAGATTTGTCGTTTTTGATTTTATTTTTCTAATATTACTGTTTTACCTTTTCCTGTTTATTCTCTCAATACTTTAACTCTGATGTTTTTTATAAACTTTAATATTGTTTGTTTTCTAATTTTATTTGTATGTTGTTATAGTTATATTTTTAAAAAAGAAAGCATGGTAATGACTTTAATTTTAGTATATTTTTTTATAGCGGACTTATTACATATTAGTCTTGGTGTAAAAAAAAATTCATTTATTTTAATTATGTTAGTTACGTTTCTTTTTATTTCTGTTAGTAATTTATTAGGGATGATATCATATACATTAACAGTTACAAGTCATTTATTAGTTACTTTATATTTTTCTTTGTCATTCTTTATAGCACATAGTATTATTGGGTTATGTTATCATAAACAAAGACTTTTTGCTATGTTTATTCCTAAAGGAGTTCCAGAGGTAATTGTTCCTTTTTTGATTTTAATCGAATATGTTTCTTATTTATCAAGAATTTTAAGTTTATCTATAAGATTATTTGCTAATATGGTTTCTGGACATATTTTAATGAAAATTTTAGTTGGTTTTGCATGAAAATTAATAGGTTGTAATAAAGTAATTAGTTCACAATTTATACTTGTATTTCCAATGTGTTTAGTAATTTTTTCTGTTATATTTTTAGAAATTACCATTGCAATTTTACAAGCGTATGTTTTCACTGCTTTATTAGCAATTTATTTAAATGGTGTTATGCATACACACTAATGATTTTAAGTAGCAGCTTAAGTAATAATGAGTTAGTGTTTTTAATCACTTGAATGGATTTATCTAGTAATTTATTTGTTATAGGTTTACTTGGTGTATGGTGAAATCGAAGGAATTTTGTGATTTTACTTGTAAGTTTGGAATTAATGTTTTTTGCAATAAGTTTAAATTTTGTTTTTTTTGGATTATACACAAATGTTATTACAGGACAAAAGTACGCATTATTTATAATTTCAATAGCTGCAGCAGAAAGTGCGGTTGGTTTAAGTTTATTAGTAGTATCTTACCGAGTGGGCAAAAAAATAGCTTGTAATTTATTAAAAAGTTTAAGGGGTTAAATTTATAGGAGATATGTCTGAGTGGTCTAAAGAGATTGTTTTGAAAGCAATTGTGAAAACACCGAGGGTTCAAATCCCTCTGTCTCTATAATTGAACTTTTTTATTTCATTTTCCACACTTAGCTAATATATTCATTAGTGGGGGTATAGCATAATGGTAAGTGCAATGGTCTTCAAAATCAATGATATAGGTTCGAATCCTATTACTCTCGTAACTAATATATTATTGATGTTAGGTTTCAATTTTTTAGTTGTAAGTTAAATTTCTTCCTTATTTATTAATACCTATATGGGGTATAGCTAAGTGGTTACAGCATCAGTTTTTGATATTTTTTGATTTTTAATCTTTCAGGTTTTGTAATTTCTAATATTATAAGAGAGTATATTGATGTTTTTAGAAAAAAATTATTTAGTAAAAATTGCACATAATATAAAGTATTATAAAAGATGTGTAAGTTGTAGAACTCAAAGTTCAATAGTAGTGATATTCAAAGGTTCGAATCCTTTTACTCCAGGTATAAAGTATTTCGTAGTAACGTAAAAAAGACGTGTTTTTTGATTTTCATATTTATTTATATACATTTATAGTAATTCCAATATTTTAAATTATTTTATGAAATTAGTTGTTTTAGGGTTAGTAGTTTAAAGGTAAAATGTTGGCTTGTCGAGCTAAGGATTGTGAGTTCGATTCTCACCTAACCCGAAGTAAGGTGCCTTACCTTACATTTTATAAAAAGTCAATAATGTCCAAAATTTTGAAAAAGAAAAATTATAAAATTTATGAATTACAAAAAATAACATTCAGGTTGGTTGCTTGGTAATATTTAGAACAAGACTAATAGTTAAAGATAATTCTGGTGCAAGGTGGGTTCGGGTGTTAAGAGTTTTAGGTAAAGATAAAAAAACTGCTTTTGTAGGTGATATAGTTTTGGTGAGTGTTTTAAATTATGTACAACACACATTATTAAAAAAACGATCAACTTTTTTAGGTGTTATTATTGGTATTGTATGTTGGAAAAGACGTTTAAGTGGAGTTTTTGTTAAGTTTTTTTTTAACAGTGTTTTGTTATTTAGTAAACATTGTAAATTTTTAGGTACTCGTGTATATGGTTTATTTTTACTTGAAGTAAACGTAGTAAAAAATAATGATAAAAAAAATAGGCAATTTTTTTTAAAAATTATATCTTATAATAGGGGATTAATTTAATAATGAAAAAAATTTTTGTTTATAAAAAGTGAAGCTATTTAGCATTTTTAAATAATTTAATTATTTCTGTTTTTTTTTTTTACTTTAAACAGTTAATGTTTTTACATACAGATATTTATAAATTTAAATTTTGATTTTTTACAAAAAAAAAAAAAGAAATAAAAGAAAAAATTTTACAAGAGCATTAAATTAAATATGTTAAGAATTTCACTTCCAAAAGAGATAAGTTTATTTTATATAACCGCTAAAATGAAGTCAATTTTATTTGTTGTTAGTATTTGTTATGGTTGGGGCATATTATGTTTTATGAATTCATTAATGTATTGTGATAAATTTAAAGAAGTTTATTTTTTGGGTACTGTTGAAAAATATAAAAGTACTTTATATTTTATATTTACAATTATTTTAGGTTTTTATCGTATTTTTTTTTTCAATGTTAACTTTAAAGGTATAGGTTATAAAGGTGTTATTGTTAAACATAATTTGTATGTCAAGTTTGGTTACAGTCATCGAAGTATTATATGTATTTGTTGTAATATTAAATTGTATTATATTAAAAAAAGAAAATTTAAATTTTTAGGGCGTAATATTTTTTTATTAAAAAATTTTGAATTTGAAATAGAGCATATTCGTAATCGTGGGGTGTTTAAAAAAAAGGGTATTTACTTACGAGGTATTATTTTTAAAATAAAAGAGAGCAGTAAAAAAGCAAAATTTTAATAATGAAAATTAAAGTAGTAAAAGAAGCATTAGCAAGAATTAAAATAGCTCAAAATCAAGATATTAAACAAGTTATTATTCCTATTAAAAAAAAGGTAGTTAGTTTATTATTGAATATTTTATGGGATACAGGAAGATTATACGGGTATATTAAAATATCCGCTCGATTTTATTTAGTTTTTCTTAAATACAACACTAATGGGAAAGCTTTAATTAAAAATGTATTGTTTGATAAAACAATTTTTAAATACCGAAAATTATGTAATGTTCACACTTTAGACGGTAATGTGAACTATATTATATTAACGCCTTTTGGGTGCTATCTTAGTAATTTTTGTTTACTTTATCGATTAGGAGGCTTAGCTATTGTTAAATTATTTTAGAATAGTTAATTGTTATTATTTGGTGTATTTGTTTTTTGTGTTCGATTTTAAAACTTTTTATATTATTTAGAGTTACGTTTAAGTATAAATTACGTTGTTTTTTATGTATTATTTTTTATTTTACAGCTGAATTTGACTATTATTATTCTATGAAAGGTATATATTTATTAAGAAATTAAATTTAAATCGATAATTTAATAGATAAAATATTTCTTTGATAAAAGTTAATTTTTTGGTTTGAATCCAAATCGTTTTAATATATTTCGATATTTTAAAATATAGTAATTAGAACAATTCTCATAATAAATGAGAATTGTTCTAAAATAATTTGTGTATTTAAAAAAATGTTAGTCGTTAACTTTTTATTTAGTCTTACTTTAATTTTTTCATGCTTTATTATATTTTCAAGAAATGCCATGATGTCTAAGTTAAGTTTTATTTTAGTAGTATTAATTGTATGTTTTTTATTAACCTATTTAGAACTAGAGTTTATAATTTTTAGTTATTTATTAATATATATTGGGGCTATTTGTGTGTTATTTTTACTAGTCATTAAAATGTTACAAATGGACTATACTTCAAGTAAAAATATTTGATGACAAGTATCTCTTTTAGATTCGTTTTTTTATGGAATTTTTGTGTTTAAACTTTATTATTTTTTTTCATGTCTAAATTCAATTTTTTGTAGTTCTTGTTGTAATATATCTAAAGAATATTTTGTCATGTTAGATTCTAATAGTTTTTCAAATAGTGTGGTTGTTATGGGTGATTGTTCAGTTTTTTTAACTTTATTTGTGACTGATATTTTTTTATTCATTATTTTAAGTTTTATTTTAGTTTTTGCAATGGTAGGTTCGATTGCATTATGTTACAAATTAGATTATGTAAAAGGAGAATAATACTATGTTACTAAGAAATAAGAATATAAGTAAGCATGAAGCACACCCTTTTCACGTCGTGGATTCAAGCCCATGACCTTTTTTAACGTCATGAACCATTTTTTTATTAGCTATATCATTTTTAGTATGAATTGGAGATTTTCGTTGTATTCCTTGGTATTTTTTTCGTTATGATTTAATCTGATTATTTTTATTTATAGTAGGTCAATGATTTGCTAATATTGTTGTGGAATCAACGTATGAAGGACATCATACGCGTAAAGTTAGAGCTGGACTTAGGTTAGGTATGATTTTATTTATAGCTTCAGAGGCTATGTTTTTTTTTAGTTTTTTTTGATCTTATTTTCATTTTGCTTTATCTCCTTCTATTTTTATTGGAGAAACCTGACCTCCTGTAGGTTTAGAAGTAGTAAAACCCTGTTTATTACCTCTGGTTAATACTTGTATACTTTGTATTTCTGGTATCTACATAACTTGTTCTCATGAATTATTTTCTAAGCATAAAATTTTTAATCGTTGGCAGATTGAATTTTGGTTAACCCAAACAATATTTTGTGGCTTACTATTTTTAATTATTCAACGTGAAGAATATTGTGAAGCAGTTTTACGGTTTAATGATGGGATTTATGGGTCATTATTTTACATTCTAACTGGATTTCATGGGCTTCACGTTGTTATTGGTGTTTTGTTTTTAATTATTTGTTTATTTAGACAAAGAGCTAGGCATTTTACAGCGCGTCAGCATTTAGGTTATGAAGCGGCTATTTTGTATTGACATTTTGTAGATTTAGTTTGATTATTTTTGTTTTATGTTGTTTATATTTGAGGTGTTGGTGTAAAAGTACATTCGGGTATATCATGACCGAAAGCTTTAGAAGTCTTTAGTTGTTTTTTGGGATAGTCGAATACTTTTTTTGACTAATATTACGGTGTAGTTTTTTAATTTATGATAAAAATTTGAGAGTGTCTAGGTGTTTTTTGATTTTATAAATTTTTACGGATACTGAAAAAATACTTTATATTAGCGCATGTCTTATTTTAAAAATATTGAATTAGCTACTTACGATCCAACTATGTTATTTTATTACACATTCTCTTTCCTATGCTTGTTATACGTGTGTGCAGTTTTGCACGAAGATATTATCTGTTTTTATATAAAATGCAAGACTATCATAGCATGGTCGGTGTATACCATCAACCTTGCTTGGGTGTTATTGTTAGAAAGTGTTTGAAATATGATGGAGGTATTGTTACTTATAGCTTCTTCCAGCTTTAAAGCTTTACTATCAGCAGTAAAGACGAAGAAGAAAAAGCTTTCGAAAAAACTTTTAAGCGCCGAATGCCAAAAAAAGATCGATAAGTTTAAGTCAATACTTATTGAAAGAATCAAAGAATTACTATTTATGGAATCTCAGGTTGAGCTTTTTTTAACCAAATTAATGTTAAACACAAGCGGTAGCTTGTTGGACCCTTTTGTAGAAATGGGTGTAATTACGTCAATTCGTGATGGTATTGCAAGATCTAATGGCTTAGCTGGTGTAAAATCAGGAGAATTAGTATACTTATTAGGAAGAAAAAAAGTACAAGGAATGGTTTTAACTTTAGAACTAAATAGTGTTGATATTGTTATATTTGGAAAAGATTCAGACATTTTTCAAGGAGTTGTAGTTTGTCGAACAAAAGAAATTATGAGTATCGGTTTAAGTACTCAACTTTTTGGTAGGGTAGTTGATGCTTTAGGTCATCCGATAGATGGGGGATTAAAAATTAATACTAGAAAAAAATTATGCGTAGATACAAAAGCAATTGGAATAATACCGAGACAATCTGTAAAAGAACCTATGCTTACAGGTATTACAGTAATTGATAGTATTACGCCTATAGGTTGTGGTCAACGAGAGTTGATAATAGGTGATCGTCAAACAGGAAAAACAAGCATAGCTATTGATACTATTTTGAATCAAAAAAAATATGGAAAGCTTTTTTGTATTTTTGTAGCTATTGGACAAAAAAAAGCAAACGTTGCCAAAATTGTTGATTATTTAAAAAAAACGGAAGCAATAAAAAATGCTGTAATCGTTTCAGCTACTTCATCAGAACCTGCAACTCTTCAGTTTTTAGCTCCTTATTCAGGTTGTACTATTGGCGAATGATTAGCTTGTAATGAATGTCATGCTTTAATAATTTACGATGACTTAAGTAAACAAGCGGTAGCTTACCGTCAAATTTCATTATTATTAAGACGTCCTCCAGGGCGTGAAGCATATCCTGGGGATGTTTTTTATTTACATTCTCGTTTGTTAGAACGCGCAGCTAAACTTTCTCATAATTATGGAAGTGGTTCATTATCAGCACTTCCAATTGTTGAAACATTAGGGGGAGATGTTTCTGCTTATATACCAACAAATGTCATATCGATTACTGATGGTCAAATATTTTTAGATAAAAAATTGTTTAAAGAAGGTGTACGACCTTCTGTAAATGTAGGATTATCTGTTAGTCGAGTTGGTTCTGCTTCTCAAGTAAAAGTTATGAAAGGTTTAGGTGGAACTTTAAAACTTGAATTAGCACAATACCGTGAGGTTGCAGCTTTTGCTTCTTTTGCTAGTGAGTTAGATCCAATTACTCAACAAATCCTGTTTCGTGGGTTACGTTTGATTGAGTTGTTAAAACAAGAAGTTGCTTCACCTTTAGCTATTGATGTTCAGGTTATTCTTTTATATGCAGGAATGCGTGGTTTTTTAGATACGTTACCAGTGTCCGAAATTTCTGACATTAAAGCATGATTTATTTTTTTAGCTTATGAGACAAATATTTTAAAATCTTTTGATATTCATGTAAGTATGCATTCAAAAGTTTTTGACACGTTTTGTCGATGAGCTATTACTGCTTATGAAAATTAAGTAGTAATAAAATATTTATATTGTTATTTTATCATTAATTTTTTCATGTTTTAAAATAATTTGTGTATAAAAAACCTAGCTATTGTAGATTCTAAGCGAAAGTTTTAAAATAATTTGTGTGTAAAAAACCTAGCTATTGTAGATTCTAAGCGAAAGTTTTAAAATAATTTGTGTGTAAAAAATGTTAACTATTGATTTTTTAGTTAGTTTTAAATTAATTTGTGTATAAAAAAATCTAGTCATCATAGATTCTAAGCGAAAGCTTTAAAATAATTTGTGTGTAAAAAATATTAACCATTAATTTTTTAGTTAGTGTTAGTTTAATTTTTTCATGTTTTAAATTAATTTGTGTATAAAAAAACCTAGCTATCGTAGATTCTAAGTGAAAGCTTTAAAATAATTTGTGTGTAAAAAGTATTAACCATTAATTTTTTCATGTTTTAGTGTATTAAATATAGGTATAGTTGGTTCAAATCCAATTATATTTTATGACAAAAAAAACAAGTGCATTATTGTTACGCTTTGGTTTTAGCACTTTTTGGAAGGCTCGAGGCGTGTCTAATTCGAATATATTAATCATGTTACAACTAGAAAATATTGTTTATAAAGAATTAAAAAAGAAAAAGTTAGTTTTGTTAAAATCTACTTATGAAGTTAAATGTATATCTATTGATGTTTATAATAATGTTCAAAGGTTTAATAGAATTTTTAGAAAACAAGTCGTTTTATACTATAAACAAGGTTTTTCTTTAAAAGCTATTGTGTGTAAATTTGGTGTTTGTGAACGATATATTTTATGATTTCTACGACGTGCTAAGATTGTTATAAAAAGACCTGTAAAAGTTAATAGGTGTTCAATTTTTGTTAATTCAACTATTTTTTTATTTATAAGGTATTTATTAAAACTTTTTAAGGTTAATTTGATATTTATTAAAAGATGCTTTCGTATATTAAAACAAATAGTTATAATAAAATCGTTAAATTTTTTAGTTCATTATTTTTATAGCTCAAATACATTTATTTTGAAAAATAGAAAACAAGGGTTTAATAAAAAAAGACGGTATGTGCAAGGTATTATTTATTTTAGGAGTTATATGCTTCAATTAGCAAATATTATTTTTTGACGGTGTGGTTTAATTTTTAATGTGATTATTACACATGTATTTTTAAAAAAAAATATTATTTATTTATCTTTTAAATGAAAATATTTTAAATGGTTTGAGAGATTTTTAGCTTATACTATTGTAATATCTTCTAAATATTTTAATAGTCAACTATTGGCAAAATATATTAGTAATTTTATATTAGTTAGTAAAAATCATTTTAGAGATTTAAAAATATTTGTAGATTATTTTAGAAAATTTGTCGACAAAAACATATTTTCAATGTTTGGAGTTTTATTACGTTTAACAGGGAAAGTAGGTGGGCGGATGAGAAAACGAAAATATCAAGTAAAATTAGGTCAAACACCATCTTTAACTTTCGATTTTAAAATTTCATATTGTAAATCTTTGAGTTTTACAAGATTTGGAGTTATTTCAATTAAATTATGATTTTTTAGAAAAATTAAAAACCTATAAAAAAGATTGAAATGTATTTTTTTAAAAAAAAAAAAAAAAAAAAAAAAATAGAAAATTTAAATAATTTTTTAAGTAATTTTAAAATTGGGATATATGGTAAAAAATATAAAAAATAAAGAATTTTAAAAGTTAAAAAATTAAAAACAAGTAGGGGGGTAA
>Ga0115545_1000863_pt1 | contig 16129 bp, 24 predicted proteins | sample COGITO_mtgs_1003_FD_87188 | JGI IMG/M metagenome (GOLD analysis project Ga0115545, IMG submission 87188) | Pelagic marine microbial communities from North Sea - COGITO_mtgs_100330 | ecosystem: Environmental > Aquatic > Marine > Epipelagic | place: Germany:Helgoland, sampling site Kabeltonne...
AACTTAAGTGTCTGACTCAGCGGTATTTCTAGTTCCACCTTCGGGCGGGATTTGCTTTGAAAATCTATGCCATCAAAGTCCAAGACGAAGTGCCTTATGATAGGAGTCTGTAGATTGACTCTTTTGTGATTAGGTGCTTGAGTGGCCCTGTAACCATATACAGTGGTATAGGCATTACTTACTCCGTTCTTGCCCTGCCAGTATCTTTCAAACTCTACCTCGTTGGCTACTAATTTCCTAAAGCCCATTCCCTTTTCAGTAGATAGTTCTAAAACTTCTCTGGGGAAATCGAAGGTAATATTCATTCTACCACCTTGGCCAAAAGTTTTCTCCGCCGGGTTGCCATGCGGGACAATCATCAGTAAATGAACAGTATAAGCACTTTTTCTGGTGAGGCTGAGGTGGGAAGTTTTTAGTTAGATAAGCAGTAATTAAAGCATCCAAGTCTTTCTCATTCATGGCAATGTATTTCTTATTTGCCTTTTCATGGTCCCAGTGGTCGAAACTATGGATAGAAGGGTTACCTTCGGCATCTGTGTCAATTAAACCACGACGATGGCCACCGGGATAGAACCAACCCCAATGACTCACGTCTTTGAGGGGATGATTTGCTTTTTGGAGCAGGTCCCAGTAATAGGCCATCTCTTTACGCATACTTCTTTTCTTGAAGGTATCATCTTTCCACTTCTTTTGTTTCTTGTCCCATCTCATCTTCCAAGCGCCTGTCTTTAACTCCATCAGACTAACAGTGTCATCATCATTAAGGAAACCACGGTCTATCATACCCGCAAAGTGCAGAGGGACTGTGATAGTCTCTCCATTATGCTCGACCTTCCTCTCGGTAAAAGCATGAACAGAGTCTTCGTTTATTATCGGTAGGTAGTTTTTACCTTTAGTTATTAACAACCTTTCTAATTCCCAACCCATCCTTACCTTGAGTATATCCTCTTCGTCTAACTCATATGGTTCTTCAGGGGTGGGTAAACTTTTCCAGAATAAATCAAAAGCCTCGTCCCAATCACCCTTCTCAAGAAAACTGAGTGCTTTGTCTAGAACAGGTCTGACCAACACGTAAAACTCTTCTATGGCGTCGTGAACATTAGTTCCTCTTATCATATCATCTGTCTTAGGTGAACTTCTACCCTCTATTCGCTTGTAGTAATATTGCTGTGGACAGAATGTAAAATCGCTAGTGAGGCTCGTCTTAGTAATGCGAAGCATCTTTTCATGCCCCGGCTCCCACTGGTAAGTGGATTTATTATAAGCCTCATCTCTCAAATTCATTCCTCCATAACTAGTAACAACAAGGCACAGTAACCCATGATGTCGCGGTAGATATCAGCATCGCTTTCGATACCTTCCGCACCCCTCATGATTCTTGATATCTTATCGTCTAATCTAACTCTTAATTGCTCGACAGGGTCAGCCTTAGAAAACAGGCGCAGTGGGTTTAACGCACTGTCACCATATTGCTCGTTCTTGGCTATTACCATGTCTCTCACTTCATTGAACACCTTAGTAATACCTTTTTGAGTCTTTTTACCATACTTGACTTTACTACTGTCAATTAAGGCATAAGTTCCTCTCTTAGGACTGTAGATTACATTACCCTTCTTTAGGTGAGTTAGTAACACATTTAGTCCATTATCACTCTTGTTATTCATCCATTCTGCTTTTCTTATTTCGTTAAGAGTCATAGGTCCGGTGGACAGTGCTCTTACGATATAATCTCTCAATGTCATATTCATATTTATCTCCTCTTTACCAGTATCTTTTAGGGCGCACTGCTCCCGACGCTCTTTCCAAGTCCCACTCAAGGGCCTTGAAAATTGGACTAATCTTTCTTTTAATCAACCTGTCAGTCATCTTCTCCCAATCAAGGGTGAAGCCTTCCAATTCTTCAGGTGAGTGATAGGCTGCTATGTCCGTAGAAGCACAGCCATTGGGTACTCCTGAAACGTATACCCAAGGCACACTGTCGCCTTCTTTGAACTTAGGTTGCTTGAACTTATCTGCTATGAATTGATTGTAGTGTCTTGCTCCCTTTACACCCGGGACACCAACACTTGGAGCATATTTGTCAAGGGGCTTTTGTATTCTAGTCACACCAGTGATTTGCTTTACATCTACTGTTCCCTTGTTAATGGATATGGCAATGGGTCTGACATAATCGATTACCTCATATTCTGTAGCACCAGTACACACCATGTCTAAAACATCCCTTTCAAGATTACGAGAGACTGGTGCTAAAGTAGAAATCTTACCAAATCTTGCTGACTTAGACTTACCCTCATCTTCGGGTGGCCAAGAGCAAAGGCCGTAGTAGAGGTTCTTACCTGCGACCAACCAGTAAGGCATGTAGGCTTCTAACTCAACCACTAACGCAGATGCATCTAGTTGTGATTGCACTTCCTTGGTTAGGTGCTTGGCTAAATCCTGCGCTTCGTCGAATGGGACTTGAACAAAGGCCGAATCAGTGTGACCATACAGTGCACTGTAACCCTGATTCTCTGACTCTTCTAATAGGAACTTGATAGCCTGTCTTCCACAGGCAGTGATAGCCCCCGCAATATCAAAGTCAGCCCAACCCCAATGAGCACTAGCAGTCATACCATAGAACGAAGCCATGACTCTTTTCACTGCTAGTTGCATAGTGTTCCACCCAGACCTTTCCTGTTTGGTCTCGGACTCTTTCATCTTCTTCTTGTAAAAGTCCCTTAGTTCAAACATCTCTGTAACTATCCTTGGTAGAAGAGCATCTTCCTTTTGTTCCCAGCAACTACCGTCGACAAGGACATGGACATTCTCTTCATCTGCACGGGACTTGTCTACTTGAGTTTCCCATGATAGTGAATGTGATAATATAATTGAAGGGTATAGTCCCTTGTAATCTACACAGGCCACGCCTTCATAGCGGCCCGGTTTCGGGGGAGGGATGAAAGCACCCTCATACTCTTGCTTCTCAGTGTCGGGTCTAGTGGGGGCCTTCCAATGAGTCCTGCGACTCAGTAAGCCTCTGGCGAACCTAGTCACGTTGTGGCACGATTCAAACGATACACCACAGATTCTCTGTAGGCTCATAAAGAAATCTAAAACGTGGTTCTCCTCATCTATGCGCTTTACCAATAAGGTATCTTGCATACAGTAGTCACAATACTCGTCGAATCTCTCACGCCAACCCGTGAATACATCCATGTCGAACTTACCCCCATAACCTAGTTCTTCGGCTATGAAGTTCAGTTTACGGCTGGCTAGTTGAGGTCGCCCGCTATCCCTCCATACCCTTTCAAAGCCCGAACCACTATCGGCAGGCGCCGCTGTATCAAAGCATAACCTACCGATAATGGGTTGGGCCGTGTACTTGTAACCCCTCTCGCCTTTCGGCGGTCTTAGTACACGACCCAGTGGACTTAGTCTACGGAAATCTTCTAAGCGTTCAACCAGATGAGGTAAATCTGCCCACATCAAAGCGTGGGCAACTAATACATCCGGGTTGCACTCATCAAGATAGTCTAGGAAGGCGTTATGGATTGCCTTCTCTGAATTGAATAGTAATCGTTTGTAAGTAAATATCGTTTCAGAACCATCTTCCTGTTGATACTTTACTGTTCTTTCTTCTTCCACCACTTCTCCTTCAGCCATGTTTTCCGCTGATTCGGGTGACCAGCAGAACATGACGCTTTCATTATTGTAAGAATCAGACACGGCCATAGCAGTGGTGAACTTTTCATTAGGGTCCCATTCTAAATCGAAATGCCATACTCTAGGCTTCCACTCAGGTATTCGCTCGACATTGTCTATTAGGTATTGGTCCTTGACGGACATGTCTGCTTCCCAAGTTTTCCCGAACTCTCTTTGCATGTTCCTAACTTCACTTGATTTATGAGCATATATCTTGATGAGGGACTCACCCGTTTTCAGGGCCTCTGCACTACTGCTCCAATCAACATAACTACCGGGATACCTACCTAACACCTTGTCTATGATTCTTCTAGGTGTTTCTTCTTTAATCCAAAAGTAAGGGTGGTATTCTTCCTCAGTCTGTTCTATCAGGGTTCCATCAACACTTCTCCATCGTTTGTAGATGTCAGCCGGACCATCAAAGGTAGGGAAGTATTGCTCGATAATCATGTTCAATCCTCCTCAAAGTCTTGGTCCATGATTACTAGTAGGTATCCTGTTTCTGGCTGCTCAATCACCAATACTGTTTCATCACCAGTATGGATAGATAGTGAACCAGAAGGAGTAGTAGAGAGAAGAGCAGGTAACCAGTAGGCATACGACGATTGTGTTGCCTCACCTTTTATCTTACCGTCAACAACTGCTGCTCTCACGAACATCTTACCCTTTACCTTTGAGCCGGCTCTGATGACTATTTCATTAGCATCGAACTCGACTCTACAGGAAAACTTACCACCTATCACTTTGTCAAATTGAGTCGCTGGTTGTAAGTCATCACCTATGACAGTCCCGTGACAATCTAAAGGAAAGTCTGCCCACTTCTGCCACATGTTTTCTTCACTAGTGTTCACTAACCTCTCTATCAATGGTAACTGTTGCTGCGATTGTAGGTAAGTGGAAGTAGGTAACTGTAGAGTAGAGTTGTTACATGCAACGTGTATAGAACCTGCTCCGCCCCTAAAGGTCAAAGTAACATCTCCTGTTTTACATGCTTTAAGGAACGCTAGTAGTTTGGTAAGATTACTGACGGGTATCTCTCCTTTGTCCGTATCACTCACTGTCACTCTCTTCCTCAAGTAGTAGGTGTCTTTACCCACTGCTGACTCAACAGAGTCATCTTGGACTCTGAATACAATGTCATTCAAATCCTTACCGAAACCAGTAATGAATTCGCTCAACTTCTTGTTCTCTATCGTAAACTGTACCATATTATCATCTCCTTTAATCGACCGGGGAAAGAGAGGCGTAACCACACGCCCTTACCGTTGTGCATGGTGAGTTCTCTTTTTTACTTGGCAAACCCCAGTGGAATAAATCATAGTTGGCCGTCACTTAACTCCGGTAGGCCAAACCACTGTGCCTTTTCATCTTCTTTGGTTACAAAGTAGAGGCGCTTCTGATTCTTCAAATCAGGGTTAGTCTTTGATTTGAAAAAGTTAGCGATGTATTTGGATTCGCCTGTAGGTTTCCCATCAGACCCTCTGACTACGTTCTCAGTGCACCAGATGATTTGGAACATATCGTTAGTAGCATTCTTCTCCCAAGCAATCTTCCAACCATCGTAACCAACACCCTCGGTATCTACCTTCAAGTGAGTCTCCCAATAAACGTCGACTCCAAGTAAGTTTAGTTTCTGACATAGTGCAGTTAGTTGCTTGAATCGAGTAGTCCTTATACCCCAGTTCCAACCAATCTCTTGGTTCAACTTGGTCTGACTTGCTTCAATGGCATCCTTTGCTTTCATATCTAAATCGTATATCTTCATGTTATACATACACAATTGGTCGAATTGGTCTATCGCTGTAACCAGTAATGATTTCAGCGGAGCGCCTTCAAAACCTTCTTGGTTTTGTTTAGTAGCATATTCAATAGCGAAGCGCATGATACCCATGATTCTCTGATGAGTCGCAGGGTAATCGTAAGCAGTTCTGTCCTCTTCTTGGTAGACCCATGGAGACCACAGTCTGATTCTATCAGTATCATCATAGTGAGCCTGCTTGCAAGAGAGCCCACCATTGTCATGGTCAACTACCCACATCATCTCATCATCTGTATACTTAGTCATGTGAGCATCCATTGCCAAACCCGTTTTACCCGTGCCATCATGACCGACAATTGTGCATAGCACAGATGAAGGTTTAACACGCTTTGCTGAAGTCTGTGCTTTGAACTCTGTTTCAAAGTCTGGGAATTTAGAAGTTGGTATACCTGCTTCGGCCAGTGTCTCTCCGAAATCCTTCGCAACATGTTCTTCAGGCGAATGGACTTTCTTATCTTCCTTCTTCATTGCTCCGAATCCACTCATTCTAGTTGCCTCCAAATTGGTCTAAACTTGTGTCGCCACCGACGGCACCCGGTCGTGCAGTCCTTGGAGGGACATACACGCCGAATGCTGTGATAGATGGGACCATGTCATCTTTGTATGGTCTCAACTTTAGACGACCAAAGATAATGACTGGTGTGCGCTCTGCGTAAGGTTTCCATTCCCCATATTCATCCTTGTATTCAAAGGGGTGGGTGTCATCGTGAACACGACCGGGAACCCATACTGTGATTTCGCTCTGGTCTGAATGCTTATCATACTTAGATTGTAGAGCGAGGCTAGTTACGTTCATCCTGAAAGAGCGACCTGTCTGGTCCCATTCACTATCGGAAGGCTCTCTGTTCAGGCGACTTACTAATGCTCTAGTAACTATTAGAGGACCATAGTGACCAGTCCCGTTGTAATTAGGGAGTTTCTTCTGGTCATAGGTTTCGACTAACTCACTTAAGTCACAGAACACATCGTGCATAGTATCGTTAACAAGGAAGCGCTCTGGTCTGAGCATGTTCTTGTCTTCGTCATTCACGAAATCATTATTGTATTCCATAGTCTTAGAGAAGTCTCTGTTAGTATATACTGTATCGAAGTCGGTCTTGTTAGGTTCTATAACTTGGCACTTAACAGGACGCCCTATCTCATACTCTTGAGTCATCAAGTCACCTGTCAATTGAATTCTGAAAGTCTTGATTTCGTTTTGGAAACTATTCACATCGTTACCGATGATGTATAAGTTCCTCACATTACTACTAGGGGCAATTGGCTTACCTTTGTTATTTTCATTCTGGTTTAAGAGTGCGATGATTCTATCATCAACTTCTAAACCGAACCAAGGTAAGTTACTACCGTCTACCTTTTCCTGAGTAGGCTCACCATTGATGTGCCACATACCTTCTTTAGCGCTCACGATACCAATCACTTTGTCGTTGATTGCCTTCTCCGAATTATTTCGGAAAAGCGTAACCGCTCTTTCTCTTTGGTTCTTTCTCAGGTCAGCAATGTTATCATCAAGACCTACGAATAATCCCACGTAGGTTTTGGTTTCTCTTCTACTTCCCTGAGAAGTGCCTAGGTTTCTTGTCTCAATGACAAACATCTCGGCCCATTCTACCAAGTAGTATTCGTCTTCATCCATAGGTTCGGTAACTGCGAATTCCTTGTTAAGGAACTCCTTAAACTTGTTAGCCGCTTCTCCTAACTGCACTTCTGTTCTATCTGCATACGCCTGTAATCTTTCAACTACTTTTTCTGGCCATCCGTTATTCATTTTTTCATCTCCTTGTTTTGTTTTAGTCTAGCAACGAAGTAGTCAACATATGCATCATCATCGTCTGGCCATTGATGGGCCAGTAAAATGAATTCTCCATAAGTGACCATGAAAGCATACCATTCATCCTCCGTTTCCAGCAGGGATTTCACTCTGAGCCGTAGGTATTTAAGAGTTCCTACTTTTGACCTACCTTTACTTAGGTCCATCTTAAGTAACGCTGCTACCTGACTATAGTCACCACCTGCGAAATTCATCGCTGCTCTGTTTATCTCTTGTGTATCCTTTCTAAGATACTCAAGTAGACTATTATCTTCTTTAGATATACCTTGTAGTATGTCTATACTTTGTCGTAGGCTACCGTTTGTAAGCCTGTTTAAACTTCTATACTGTTCCTTCCAAGCGTCCGGTAACCCTTCCTCTTGATGCACATGGAGCATTCTCTCTTCAGCATCATTGTCCGACAATGGTTTGAATTCAAATGTCATGCACCGGTCCCTAATAGCAGAGTGAATAGGGCTAATATCATTAGCCGTTAGTATAAAGATAGCAGTCCTGTGACTGTCTTCCATAATCTGCCTCAGTGCCTTCTGAGCAGCAGCAGTAAGATTGTCTGCTTCGTCTAGTAAGAAGAAACGTCGTTTAACTCCGAGTCCCTTTTGTCTAACTAGGTGCTTTAGTTCCCTGACATAATCTATACCTCTATCATCACTAGCATTAGTGACTACATAGTTAGCCGGGTCAAAGAATTCCCCTAACTGGTCTTTAGCCAGAGCAACCGCTGCACTAGATTTACCTGTGCCCGGCGGTCCCACTAGTAGGATATTGGCTGGTATTGTTCCGTTGGTCAGCCAAGATTCGGCTGACTTTTTAAAATTAATACAACCTGCTAGGTCGCTTATACTATTTGGTCTATACTTCTCTCTCCATATCATTTTAATCACCTGCTATTTCTATTAAGTCTGTTAATTGTGAAGCATCACTGAATCCAAGACTATCATCAGCATACTTGACTGTCATCTTTGTTACTCTCATTTTATTAAGGTCGAAACCAGTTACTTCTGATATCACTATGATACCATACTCGTCGACCGGCATCCAAGTTTTACCCACAAGAACACCATGTCTCCCTAGTCTAGTTCTAATATGCTGAGCAACAGTTGTATCTACTTCTACTTCAGCCACCTCGTAGGTTTCATAACCATCCAATACTGACAGTCTTAAGTGTGTATTGAAATCATCGTCCTTACAGATAGCACTGAGGATAAGGTGAATGTGGAACGCCTTTTGTAACACAAGCCAACCAGCATCATCCTTTATTTCCATAGGACCTGATTTCAACAACCTGATACTTTCCTGTTCTTCTAAAGATTCAATCAGGTAACCTATGTCACTACCTTCCTCTAATAACTTGGCTCGGTTAATAGGTAAACTGATTTCTTCTTTATCGAGGAGGGCCATTCTTTCTGAGTAGGGTAACTTGGATACTTTCCAATCGTCACCCAGAGCAAAAACATCTGTCACCTTTTCCATATTCACCCCTCGCATCTCCACCTCAAAGATTACTTCTTTATTAAAGATGGGGAGTTCGGAACTAGAAAACTTAGTTATGACCTGACGGTCTCTGGAATATAAAATGCCCTTAAAATTACCGGGCGGGAATTCTGTGATGTGTAAATATCTTCTTGGTCCTTTTACTACATCTGCGTAAACACCTTGCGGAGCAACCATACTTGTCCAAACTTTAAACAGGGGTGCTCTGAATGGTTGACCGGGTTGTAAGTAACTACTTGTTTCCTCTACCTCGACTCGTTCAGAACATAGTCTGTTCAGTATCTCAAAGGGAGACATGACTACTAACTTCTCTCTTATAGTGGGTAAAGATGCTACCTTGTTTACATTAGGTAGATAAGAAAACATTTGTAAAAAGCGGTCTATGGGTATAGGTTCCTGCTCACCAATTGCTCTCGACCAGAACAGAACTGCTTCTTCTTCATGCATCTCTTGGGCAATCTTCAGGACTCCCTCGTTCTCTACCCGGTGCATTGCCAACAGCGCCTGCTTAACTGTCCAACCTTCTCCGCCGACACCAGACGATTCAGAAGCCAGCATAGGTACTATGGGCTTACCGACCATGACCTCGTCCCAGTAAACAGGAGATACGCCTAGACTTTTACAGACATCTTCCCTCACCCACATCAGTGACACGAATTGCCTTTCGTATCTGGAATACTTAGGGTAAAGGATATCGATAAGTTGTTCACCTGCATTAGCATCATCGTTCTTGACTAAAGTAGTTAATGCACTAAGGGAATCGTAGAACGCCCCCGACTTTTTAGTAGGGTCTATACGCCAAGCAATGTATGATTCTCGGAGTATCCTCGATAACTTAGCCGCTTCTGCTAGTAGCATCTTCTTCCCTCTCCATTTCCTTCAGCGTCTGACCAAGGGCCTTGTAAAGAGAGGTAGCATCTTCAATTGTCAATCTAACTCCCTCTCTAGTAAAAGAGCCTCCGTCATTCTTTTTCATTCGGATATCTATCTGAACTCCGGTAGGTAAATACACGGTGGACAGAACACATTCGCTTTTACCCATGTTCTTTTTACTAGTGGCAGGTCGCCTCCACATTACAAACTGAGGGTAGGCTTTACCCACGTTGGTTTTCATTCAACCACCCTTCCCAGTTTATGCTTTAGTTCACCAGTCCAAGTGACTAACCTTTGGCACTTAGAGCACAATAGACCTACGTGTAGTATGTCTATGTTCGCTTGGCAACACTCTGTTCCTTTGAATCGCTTCATTTCTTCACCGACCATAGTTGGACTCTCATGTAATTATTACTCTCTACTCTTTGAAATCGTTTATCTGCTTTCATTATCTGAGCCACCTGTCTTGCTGTTACATTGTTAACGAATCTGGTAGCACCCTTTCTACCTCTGACTCTTTCCCTTAGTATATTACAAGGTAAAGGTCCATCCTCTTCCTCCAATACCTCAAATGCTAAATCTCTAAATCTATCTTTTGTTCTTGTTTGTTTATTCACCATGTTTCTCACTCCTTTATATTCCACTCACGTTCATGTTTCATCTTCTTAACTAGTTCTTTGACTAGACTCTTGCGCTCCTCTTCGTCTCCACCATCAAGGACGGCTTTGACTACTCTCCTCTTCTGTTCTATCAACCTATCAAAGTGCTCATCTATCGTGCTTATACATGACAGGTAGACTGCGTGAACACTGTCGGACTCTTGACCTATCCTGTAGATACGGTCTTCGGCCTGTTCCTCATAAGTAGGCACCCATTCTCTTTCTATGAAGACTACCGTGTCAGCAGCAGTTAAGGTTAACCCTTCCTTCGCAGCAATGGTATTACAGATTAATACCTTGATTTGGTTTTGTTGGAAAGAATTGACAATCTCTTGTCGCTGCTTAGCAGGCGTCGAACCCGTGATAGTCGCTATGTGTTCCTTACCTTCTAGTTGCCCAACAAGTCCTTCAATCACATCTCTATGATGTGCGAACACGACTAGTGGTTTATCGGGATTGGATTGCCTGTAATTCAATATCCATTCAGCAGCATAACGAACCTTTATTCTACCACATGTATGACGTAGGTCACTTAACATATTCAGCATCATACCTTGTGGTAACGGTTCACCATTCAAGTAATGTCTATTGATTCTCTCATCCCACTCTTCTTGGGACAAATCATATTCTCTACGCTCTTCGTTACTGAGTTCCACCGGTAGGAAGGTCCTCAACTTAGGAGGAAGTTCTGGTAACACCTCACTCTTGAGTCTGCGAATACAAAGGTCACGGGTTCTCTCGTTCAACTCTTTAGTATTAGAAGCGCCATTGAAATCCCAGCCAAAGCCATTGTTGTATGGGTCACAGTATCTCTGCATGAAATGCCACCTCGATGAGAACTGGTCGGGCCTGAGTAGATTCAATGTATTGTAGAATTCTTTGGGCCTGTTACTGATAGCAGTCCCGCTCAAGGCAATTATCTTAGGACAGGATGTGAGCACTGTTAGTGTAGACTCTGTTCTCTTGGCCTTTTCATTCTTCAAGTAATGGACTTCATCTAGTATGCACATGTTAGGCCCTAGCCTGATTAGATTATTCATCTGCTTCGTAACTAAGTCGTAATTAATAATAGTGAAGTCTATGTCCTTCCTAATTTGTTCGCTACCTGAGTTGACAACCTGTATGCGTTCACCGGGTAACCACTTCTCTATCTCCTGTTTCCAGTTATACTTGACGTTAGCAGGCGCGAATACGATACATGGTCTACTAGACCGGTGTATGGCTGCATAACCCAATGCCTGTATCGTCTTACCGATACCCATCTCGTCACCAATCAAACACTTACCGTTACTTGCTTCTATGAAAGCAACACCTACCTTTTGGAAAGGGAATAGTTCTAGATGGGGCGGTATGTTATCGTCTAGTTTCTGAGACAATGCTTTGACATCTTCTTCAGATAACTCTGCCGCCCCACTCATCTCTACTCTAGCGATACTATCTACTACTCCCGACTTGACTGCTTCACAGTCTAAGATTACCTTGCTCAATGGTGGGTAAATCGACTCAACCAATGCATGGAGAACCTGCGCTTGAGCGAGAGGTATAGTCCATGTCTTCTTGACTGGGTCCCACTTTCTACCTTCTATTGCTCTTACTGCATCTAATACTTTCTCCCTCTGCTCTGCACTCTTGATGAAGGGCCAATGTAAGCGTAGGATAGTTCCTTCCGCCTGTACCCAACATTCATTGGGACTCTTTTGACCCGAAGGGTGAACCTGTGCTTGGTCGTATAGTTCCTTACAATCATGACCGAACTCGGTTAAGATGTCTGCTGCTTGGATTAAAATGACGCGGTTATCTTCTACGCTCCATTGCTTACGTTCTGGTTCCCAACTAAAGGAAGGCCAACCTAATGTTTCCTTCAACTGATTATTAGCATCAGGGTCGTAGCGATACTTTAGCGCCACTCTCTGAGAATATTTACCTTTGAACTTATGTATACTTACTCTGTCTTTACTCCTCTTCCACATTACCCTCATCTTCCTTTACGGGTTCAAATTTAACAACTGCTCCTCTTACGTGCGGCGGTAGTATCTCGCCACTGAATGGACAGAACGTCCCAGTAATAACCAAGTTACTGCTGTCACTGTCCATCATTTCGATAATCTCTGGTCTCTCCAGTGCTGTGAATTTAGCCACTGATGATTGATATGATAGCATGATTTCATCCCCTGCTAACAAACCAAAGTCATAAGGTTCCATCTCTGTTACAGTTCCACAGACAGGACAAGTCAAACTGACTGCCCACTGCTCTACTTCTTCTAGGTCACCATTGGGCGATTCGTATTCACTCTGTCCATGGAATATCCATTCGCCTTCTTCAAGAACGAATGCTGACATCAGACAGCCACAGTCTTGGTTAGGACAGCGCCAGTTATTCTGTGCCATCTCTTGGCGACGGACAGTGTTCTCCATGTGCCTAGTGAATGGGTCTTCGCTCTTAGGCTCAATAATCTGAGTGTCTTCTTCTTTGACAGTCCAGTCGATATCCTGTATCAAGACCTTCATCCTAATCCTAGCCTGAGCAGAGAACGCAGTATTATCCTGCGTGACTAACTCTATCTCAGTTTCTCCGGTTCGCATATAGGTTAAGCCAAGACCTTCTGGCTCCCATATACCACCTATCCTCATTCGACTCAACAAGTCTCTTGCACTATCTTCAGGCGTATTGCTCATTCATCTCACCTCTCTCATCAACCATCCATATCATTTGGTCACAGCACTTGGCAGGGAACAACTTGGCCCAAGGGGTCACTAGTATAACTCCGTCACCTACGTCTTTGGAGCAGCAATTACTGTCGGGACATTCATCAAGGAAATCCTTAGCCTTGACAGTCATTATTACTTCCTGTCGGTCGGGGTCCATCTCATACCTAATCCCGGAGGGGACTGGTAGGTGGGCACCCAACAAAGGCATCTTCCTTCCGTCCTGTTCCCAATTACCTTCATCGTCTATTTCTTCTGCTTTCATCATTAATCCGTTAACTTTTGTCACCGTCATTCCTCCTCACCTGTGCTAGTAAATTCATTTGAAATCACTGGGTCTAGAGATACTTCTAAGTAACCACCAAAGTCAGATACTTTTGGCATGGGGTCTACTCCTTCGCTTATCAGATACTCCATTCTCCAGACATTTATAGCAGTCTTTAAACTAATCTTCATTTCTCTAGAAATCATTGTTCCACCTCTGTGAGTTGGTCGTCTTTCCATTGCTGGTAAGCCTCGTCCTCGTCGTGCACATAGGGTTCCTTGTGTCCCATAGAAACTAATATACTCAATGCTGCATCTTCTACCAACCCTGAGTCATCGTTATCTATGTAAGACTCCAGTAAGTCCTTTATTTCTAGTGTATCTGACTTGGCGATGATTAACTTCGCCAGTGATACATACCCTTCTTCCTTCGCTACTTCCTTTAACCATTCTTCTGTAGTCATATTTATTTCCCCTGTCCTACTTGTGTCGGTGCGTAAATGTCATTCACCAATGAAATCTTAGGGTGAAGTTTCCTCAGTTCATCCTGTATCTCATTTATGGCTCTTGCTAATTTCCACAATTCGACATGCTCTTGTTCAAGATACCTTATGTCGTTGTGTATATTTCTTACTTCTTTCTTGATGTTCTCAATTTCATCTTTCATTTTAATCACTTCCTTTGCCTATTATACTAGACACGTCTACTCTATACGTCCCGTCTTCCTCTTTATCACTTTCTACTTCGACCCGGGAATCTTCTTCTGTTTCTTCTTCTTCCTTAGTTGGCGGACTAAGTTCTATGTCACTTAGTTTCATACCAGCGAAGTCTCCGAATACCCCTGCATTGGTTTCATCAAATGATAACTCGACGGGGACACTTTCACCTTCTGCTCCACATCTGTCACAATTTACTCTTATTGTACCGGTTAGTCCAACCTCTTGACGAGTCGGTTCAACCCAGACTTGAAGTTCATGACCTGCACTATTACAAGCCTCTAGATTCCCTAGTGTTGCTAGAGTAGCCTCAAGTTTATACGCCTTTGTTCTTAATTCCTCTGCTTCTTTTTCATAATCTTCTCTATTCATATTCATTCCTCCTCTTCTACCCACACGCTCAGTGCCTTGTCCAGTATATCAAACGCTAAATCTGTTTTAAAATTACTAATCCAAAAGTGCGCTCTGTTTATACTGGCACGCAATGCTGCTATCTCATCGAGTAAGTCAATGGTATAATCATCCATGCCTATCACTCCAAGGGGTGCTCGATTTGTCTGTCCCCTAGCACCCAACGAAGTGATTTGATAACACCTTCCAGTGCTTTGTAGTTACGCATGTGTTTGATACGCTGCTCCTTAGAAGCCTTATCTCTCTGCATCCCAGTTAGGTGGGCGTTCTGTTTACGCTCTGCTCTATCGAGCATAGCATGTATATCATCCCAAGACCTTTCGTAAGTAAACTCGTCAGGCATGTAATCATTGCTCCATCGCTACCATGACTGCAAGACCATCCATCATCTTCTCCAAGGTCCAGCGACCCTGTTCTTCATCGGTCATGTCACCACGGTAATGCTCATCGTCGCAGTTCATACACCAATCGTCATCAGTCTTTGCCAGTAACTTATGAGCGTATTTGCGCCCTCCGCAGTTCTCACAGGGTAGGTAAGGTGTATCTTCATCCACGACCAAGGCGGTTATTAGAATACCATCTACGTTTATCATCTTTATTTCCATTATTTAGCACGTCCTAACAGTGACATTCTAGTCTCTATACTTTCTCTGATGCAAGGGTGACACACTTGGTATTTACCAAGGGTTATCCCTACATCTTCTCTGTTATCTTTTTCACACATTTGACATTTCATATTCATTCCTCCTTAGAAATACTCCTTCTTGAGTGCGTTGGTAGCACATGCACGGCAGTATCTGTTACCTCCATACATACCTTCTACTTGGACGTAGAGGCGACTTCCTTCTTTGCCACATCCATTACAGCATTCTACGAAAAACCAATCATCGTCAAGTGCTTGATTGAATGTCATAGCCTTACGCTTGTCCCATGCTGCGATGCGTCGCTCCTCAACCCTCGCCTGTCGTTCCTTAGATTCTCTCGCTATCTTTTCTCTAAATGTTTCTTCCATCATTCTTCATTCCTCCTCTATTTGATAATCGTCGGCGTCTGCCGTGACTGATGTTCCGTCGTTGAGCAGTGCTATTTCTAACCCACCGACCCATATCCCTTCTTCGACTTCATCCTTGGGTAGGCTAGTCGTTACTTCTGCTGTATATGTTACGCTTATTGTGTATGTTTTCTCACTCATTTCTTTCATTCCTCCATTTCAGGGCATTCCCACAGGGTTGAGTATTCGTCCCACCCCATGTATTCTCCGAATTGGTCAGTCGCCCTTGAACATCTTTCAATCCAAATTATTCTGTATTCATCATCATTGTATTGGTCAGCCCTTCCAGCCTCACACTCCGCTACAATCTTGTGAACCTCTCGCCATTGTTTACCTTCATAATACTCAATACTACAAGATTCTAACTCATCATGCTCTCCAAAGTGTACACGAAACTCTATCTTGTAATGACTGAATCTTATTTCTTCACCCGCTTCTACTATTGTCATGCTGTCACCTCCACGCCTTGCCACCAGTCAGGAGCAGGTGTTCCCTTCTCCCACTTGGCGAATGTCTTGCTGTGGTAATACGTTCTATAGAATCCAACGGCTCTGGCAATTGGAACTCTGTCCAGCACATGATACTCTACAGGTTGATAGGATTCCATGTCCTCTATCTCACGAGGGA
>Ga0115545_1000884_pt1 | contig 15923 bp, 18 predicted proteins | sample COGITO_mtgs_1003_FD_87188 | JGI IMG/M metagenome (GOLD analysis project Ga0115545, IMG submission 87188) | Pelagic marine microbial communities from North Sea - COGITO_mtgs_100330 | ecosystem: Environmental > Aquatic > Marine > Epipelagic | place: Germany:Helgoland, sampling site Kabeltonne...
CTTGGGCGACAGGAGTTGTCGGGTGAGTTGCTCACGGATGTGGCAGGCGCGATGTGGACCCATGGCAGTTTGGCGGGTGTTATTGTGCGTGAGTTGCCGAAGTTGGACCGTATTGTCGTCGCGATCGATCCGCCTGTGACGGGGCATAAGAATTCGGATGATTGTGGCATTGTCGTTTGCGGGATCAAGATGGATGGCCCGCCGCAGGAGTGGATTGCCTATGTGATTGAGGATGCCACGGTGAGTGGAGCTTCGCCGAACGCTTGGGCGAAGGCTGCGATTGCTGCGATGGAGCGGCATGGGGCGGATAGGCTGGTGGCGGAGGTCAATCAGGGGGGCGAGATGGTGGAGACTATCTTGCGCCAAGAAGCGCCGCTTGTGCCGTTTCGTGCGGTGCGGGCGAGCAAGGGGAAGGTGCTGCGTGCCGAGCCGATTGCCGCGCTTTATGAGCAGGGGCGCGTGCGTCATGTCCGCGGGCTTGGGGCCTTAGAAGATCAGATGTGCCAAATGACGACGGGCGGATTTGAGGGGCGCGGGTCGCCTGACCGTGTGGATGCGCTTGTTTGGGCTTTGCATGATTTGATGATCGTGCCTGCAAAAGCGTTTACTGCGCCGCGTGTGCGTACGCTTGGCTAGTGTTGCGTGGGGCAGCGCACGGTGCTGTCCCAGCTTTGTAACTTCTATCTCGTAAAACTGTTTTCAAGGATCAACGACAGTCAGTTGGGGCTGTTGGATCAAGGAGTGTTTGATGTTTGAATTTATGAACCGACCAAAGCCAGACACGGCCACAGCGGCCCCTGAACAGGTGAAAGCCTCGGCTGCGGGACACGCAATTGCGTGGCCTTCTGCGGGCCGTGTGGCGTGGAGCCCGCGTGATGTGGTGTCATTGACCCGCTCTGGGTTTACGGGCAACCCGATTGGGTTTCGTGCTGTGAAGATTATTGCAGAAGCGGCGGCTGCTTTGCCGCTTATCCTGCAAGACCAAGAGCGCCGTTATGAGACCCACCCGATCCAAGAGCTGCTGGCCCGTCCGAACGCGGCGCAGGGCCGTGCGGAGGTGCTTGAGGCGCTTTACGGACAGCTCTTGCTGACGGGAAACGGGTATCTGGAAGGTGTGGGCGATGAAGGTTTGCCGTTGGAGTTGCATGTGTTGCGCTCTGACCGGATGAGTATTGTTCCGGGTGCTGACGGCTGGCCGATGGCCTATGAGTATAATGTGAACGGGCGTAAGCATCGTTTTCCTGTGGCCCCAAACGAGACAATGGTGTGCCATATAAAGAGCTTCCATCCGCAAGATGACCATTACGGGTTCTCGCCGATGCAGGCCTCGGCCTCTGCGATTGACGTGCATAATTCGGCGTCACGATGGTCGAAGGCTTTGCTGGACAACGCGGCGCGTCCAAGTGGTGCGATTGTTTACAAAGGTGCAGATGGCCAGTCGTCGCTAAGTACGGATCAGTATGATCGCTTGGTGTCCGAGATGGAAACACAGCACCAAGGTGCGCGTAATGCTGGTCGGCCGATGTTGCTCGAAGGTGGACTGGATTGGAAGCCGATGGGGTTCTCTCCGTCAGATATGGAATTCCAGAAGACCAAGGAAGCCGCAGCGCGTGAGATTTCGATCGCCTTTGGTGTGCCGCCGATGCTGTTGGGGCTGCCAGGGGATGCGACATATGCCAACTACCAAGAGGCGAACCGTGCGTTTTACCGATTGACGGTGTTGCCGCTGGCGACCCGTGTTCTGGGCGCGATTTCAGACTGGTTGTCGGATTTCACGGGCGAGCGGATCAGTTTGCGCCCAGATTTGGATCAAATTCCTGCGCTGAGTGTCGAGCGGGAGGCGCAGTGGCGTCGGGTAAGCGATGCGCTGTTCCTGACGGATGCAGAAAAGCGAAATTTGCTGGGTTTGCCGATCTTGGAGGTGGGCGATGGCAGGTAAAGTTGTTGACCATCCCAAGCGGGACACAGCGCGCACGCCTGCACCAGTGTCGGACTTTTGGTTCGCGCAACTGGATGTGCGGCTTGGGCGGATCGAATTCATGGTGTCGCGCCTCGAGTGGCAGATTTGGATGATTGTTTGCGGCGGGTTTGGCCTGCTGGTCTATGAAATTGTCAAAGCCCTCGCGGGCAAATGAACCGGAGATACGCATGACGTTAGAACATAAATTTTGCCAGTTGGGCGGTGATCTTGTCGTTGTCGATGGGTCAACGATTGAGGGCTATGCCTCGCTGTTTGGAAAGTCCGATCAGGGTGGGGATACGGTTGAGAAGGGCGCTTATGCGGCCTCATTAACCAAACGCGCCTCGATCAAGATGCTTTGGCAGCACGATCCGTCAGAGCCGATTGGCGTTTGGGATGAGGTTCGTGAAGATGCGAAGGGCCTTTGGGTCAAGGGCCGCATTTTGACGGAAGTTTCACGGGGCCGCGAAGCTGCGGCGTTGATTGGCGCAGGCGCGATTGACGGGTTGTCGATTGGATACCGCACCGTCAAATCCCGCAAGGATGGCAAGGGCGGACGCCTTTTGTCTGAGTTGGAACTTTGGGAGGTGTCTTTGGTCACTTTCCCGATGCTTCCTGATGCGCGTGTGGGGGCGAAGGGTGATGATCCCGCAGCCCAGACATTGCGTGAGATGGCCGCTGTGTTTGACGACGCGCGCCGCACCATGGCGCGGGACTAACCGCCTCATACCACCATTGAGAGGACCGATTAATGAGCAAATCCGAGATGAATTCTCGGGCTGGGGAAGACGTGTCTCCAGCCCATGAGCTCAAAACCGCAATTTCCGGTTTCATGAGTGATTTCAAAGACTTTTCCCACGGCATTAATGCCAAACTTCAAAAACAGGATGACCGGATGAACAAGCTGGATCGTAAGACAATGATGACAAACCGCCCTGCATTGGCTGCCTCTGCGCACCAAGATGCACCGCACCAGAAGGCATTTGCTGCTTACTTGCGTTCGGGCGATGATGATGGCCTGCGTGGCCTTGAGCTTGAGGGTAAGGCGCTTGGCACGTCTGTTGCCGCTGACGGCGGCTACCTAGTGGACCCACAGACCGCCGAGACGATTAAGGGCACGCTGTCCTCGACGGCCTCGATCCGTGCGATTGCCAATGTGGTGAATGTGGATGCGACCTCGTTTGACGTGCTGGTTGATCACACCGAAATGGGTGCTGGTTGGGCGACTGAAGCGGGTGGTGTCTCTGAGACTGCAACGCCGCAGATCGACCGTATTTCGATCCCGCTGCATGAGCTTTCTGCCTTGCCGAAAGCGTCGCAGCGTTTGCTCGATGATAGTGCGTTTGACATTGAGGGCTGGCTTGCTGGCCGTATTGCCGACAAGTTCGCCCGCTCTGAAGCGTCTGCGTTCATCAACGGCGATGGCATTGATAAGCCGAAGGGTCTGTTGACCTATCCGACTGTCGACAATGACGTTTGGGCTTGGGGTAACCTTGGCTATGCGGTCACGGGTGTTGACGGCGGTATCACGGATGGCGATGCGATTGTGGATCTCGTCTATGCGCTGGGTGCGGAATACCGCGCCAATGCGACGTTTGTGATGAACTCCAAGACGGCGGGCACGATCCGCAAGCTCAAGGACAATGACGGCCGTTTCTTGTGGTCTGATGGTTTGGCGGCCGGCGAGCCTGCGCGTCTGATGGGTTATCCTGTGCTGATCGCGGAAGACATGCCTGATATTGCGTCCAATGCAACGCCGATTGCCTTTGGTGACTTTGGCACGGGCTACACCGTGGCCGAGCGTCCTGATCTGCGTGTTCTGCGTGATCCGTTCTCTGCCAAGCCGCATGTATTGTTCTACGCCACCAAGCGCGTGGGCGGTGCCGTGAGCGACTTTGCCGCGATCAAGCTGCTGAAGTTAGCGACCGCTTAAGGGTCGTGAAGGGGCGCTGTTCCACAGGGATGGCGCCTATCCCGGACGCGCGCGGATGATGTGCGTTGTCTAGCTGCTCCTTCCGATTGAGCAATGCGCAGTGCGCGTCCGGTTTTTTGGTCACATGACCTTTCACACACGAATTCTGGAGTGTTCCATGATGTTAGTCGAAGAGACCACCGTGCCGCTGTCGGCCCTTCCGGTCGCCACGTTCAAAGACCATATGCGCATGGGTTCGGGCTTCTCGGACGATGGGGTGCAGGATGGCGTTTTAGAGGGGTTCTTGCGTGCCGCTGTGGCCGCGATTGAGGCCCGGACTGGTAAGATCACCATTTCGCGCACCTTTAGCCTGTCGTTGACCGCATGGCGTGACACGGTTTCGCAGCCGCTACCTTTGGCCCCCGTCACCGCAATTATCGACGTCGCGGTTTTGGATCGCCACGGGATGGAGGCCACGATTGATAGTGATGCCTACCGTTTGATTGAAGATGCGCATCGTCCGCATTTGGCGGCGAATGGTGCGAGCCTGCCGCGTATTCCGCAAAGTGGTGTAGCGCGCATTCATATGAGCGCAGGGTTTGGTCCCGATTGGCAGGACTTGCCTGCGGATTTGGCCCAAGCGATTTTGATGCTTGCTGCGCATTATTACGAGTTCCGCTTTGATAGCGTCGGGTCCGGGCAGTCGATGCCTTACGGCGTGACTTCATTGATCGAGCGGTATCGCAACATTCGCCTGTTCTCTGGTGGCCGCTTATGAAGCGCCCGCAGTTGAACCGTCACTTGTTCCTTGAGGAGCTGACACAAGCCCCTGATGGCTCGGGCGGGTATTTGAAGAACTGGTCTGTGCTGGGGGCCCATTGGGCCGAGATCAAGGCCGGCACTGGCCGCGAGACTGCTGCTCCAGGCACGGCGATTAGTCGCGTGACCTACAAGATTACCGTGCGTGCAGCCCCGATGTCGTCTGATGCGCGTCCCAAAGCTGGGCAGCGGTTTCGCGGGCAGGGGCGGCTCTACACGATCAATGCGGTGGCCGAAGTCGGCACCGAGGGCCGTTACCTGACCTGTCACGCAATTGAGGAGAATGTCACATGAGTTATGGAGTTGCAGCGGCGTTGCAAGCGGCGGTTTATGCCCAACTGACCAATGACCCAGCATTGGGCGCGATTGTTGGTACCGATATTTTTGACGCTTTGCCGTCTGGCACTTTGCCGTCGCTTTATGTGGCGCTTGGCCCTGAGGTGGTCAAAGACCAATCCGACAAGACGGGTGCTGGTGCGCTGCATGAGCTGTTGGTGTCGGTGATCACGGATGTGGCGGGGTTTGCGCAGGCAAAATCTGCAGCGGCGGCTGTGTCGGATGCCTTAGTGGATGCCGATTTGGCGCTGACCCGTGGGCAGCTTGTGTCGTTGAATTTCTACAAGGCGACGGCGGCCCGTGTTGGCACAGGTGACACCCGACAGATCAACCTCGTGTTCCGCGCCCGTGTGGCAGACGAATAAACACCCCTAATTTTCAAACCTTAAGGAGTACTGGCAATGGTAGCCCAGAACGGAAAAGATCTCTTGGTCAAAGTTGATATGACTGGCGATGGCCTCTTTGAAACAGTCGCGGGTTTGCGTGCGACGCGGATCAGCCTGAACACGGAAACGGTTGATGTGACCTCGTTGGAAAGCACTGGCGGCTGGCGCGAGTTGCTGTCTGGGGGCGGCGTGAAAACGGCCGCGATCTCTGGCTCTGGCGTATTCAAGGACGAGACCACGGATGAGCGCGCGCGCCAAATTTTCTTTGAAGGTCTGACCCCAAATTTTCAAGTCATCATCCCCGATTTTGGCACGATGGAAGGTCCATTCCAGATTTCGTCGATTGAATATGCGGGTTCGCATAATGGCGAGGCGACCTACGAGTTGTCGCTGGCCTCTGCGGGTGAGTTGATCTTCACGGCGGCGCTGTAGCATGGCAAATCCGCTGGCAGGTGAAGTTGAGATCGTGGTGGATGGTGTCTCGCATTGTTGCAAGTTGACCCTTGGGGCGATGGCCGAGATGGAAGCCACGATGGGAGCTGAAAGCATGGTCGATTTGGTCGCGAGATTTGAATCGGGCAAGTTTTCAAGCCGCGATGTTATGGCTTTGGTCGTGGCGGGATTGCGCGGCGGAGGCTGGGCGGGCACGGCGGCGGATTTATTGAAGGCTGATATTGAAGGCGGCGCAGTTGGGGCGGCAAAGGCGGCGGCATTATTATTGGTCCGCGCCTTTACGCCACCAAAGTGAGTTGCCGATGGATTGGCTGAATTTACTGCGGGCAGGGTTGTATGGTTTGCACCTTCGCCCGGCAGATTTCTGGGCGCTGACGCCCGCGGAATTGCAAATCATGCTGGGCTTAGAGGCGCGGTTATTGCCGATGGGACGTGCGCGGCTCGCCGAGCTTGAGCAAGCATATCCCGATACCCAAGGAGGGTGAACATGAGTGGATTAGATCAAATTGATGCGCTGGACAGCGAAGTTAACGCGTTGGAGCGCACGATGGGCGACGCCACCGCGATGACGGCTGCGTTTGATAATCAGCTGCGCGATATTCAAGGCACATTGAGCGAGACAACCCGTGATTTGGGCAATCTGGAACGTGGCTTTTCTGTCGGTTTGCGCCGTGCGTTTGATGGCTTGGTTTTTGACGGGCTGAAACTGTCGGATGCCTTGAGTGTCGTCGCAAAATCCATGGTTGATACGGCCTATTCGGCGGCGATCAATCCTGTGATGGGGCATTTGGGTGGCCTGCTTGCGGATGGCGTGAATAGTGCCGTGTCGAGCCTGATGCCTTACGCAAACGGCGCTCCTTTCTCGCAAGGCCGTGTGATGCCCTTTGCCAAAGGGGGCGTTCTGAGCGGACCCACAACCTTTCCGATGCGTGGTGGCACAGGGTTGATGGGCGAGGCAGGACCCGAGGCGATTATGCCGTTGTCACGCGGTGCCGATGGCAAGCTTGGTGTGCGCGCGCAGTCGGGTGGTTCTGTCAATGTCACGATGAATATTTCCACTCCAGATGTGCAGGGCTTCCAACGCAGTCAGGGGCAAATTGCGACCCAAATGGCACGCGCCTTGGGCCGTGGACAACGTAATCGGTAAAGGGAGGCTGCCACATGGCGTTTCATGAAATTCAATTCCCGTCCTCATTAAGCTTTGGCTCTGTTGGCGGCCCAGAGCGGCGCACGGAAATCGTGACGTTGTCCAATGGCTTTGAAGAGCGCAACACGCCCTGGGCGCACTCTAGGCGGCGCTATGATGCGGGTGTTGGCCTGCGTTCGCTCAATGATGTGGCGACGATTGTGGCGTTCTTTGAGGCCCGTGAGGGGCAACTGCATGGGTTTCGCTGGAAGGACTGGGGCGACTACAAGTCTTGTGCGCCTTTGTCACAGCCTGTTGCGTGGGATCAGTTGATCGGGATCGGTGATGAGGTCACGAGCGTTATTCAGCTGAAGAAAACCTACGTCTCTGGCACCCATAGCTATGTTCGCCCGATTGCAAAGCCAGTTGAGGGTACGGTGCGCGTCGCCATCGGTGGTGATGAGTTGCAGGAGACAATCGACTACTCGGTTGATTTTGAAACCGGCAATGTGATTTTCCCGCATCCGCCTGATCTTGGCGCTGAGGTGCGTGCAGGGTTCGAGTTTGACGTGCCAGTGCGGTTTGACACAGATTCTATCCAGACATCGGTGTCCAGCTTTCGCGCAGGCGATGCCCCAAATGTGCCAGTGGTTGAGGTGCGCCTATGAGTGTTGCGGGGTTGAACGATCACCTTGGTACGGGGGCCACGCATGTATGCTTTTGCTGGGCGATCAAGCGCAGGGATGGGCAGACTTTTGGGTTTACCGACCACGACAGACCGCTTGTGTTTGAGGGGACCACTTTTAGCCCAGACAGTGGTTTGTCGGCCAAGGCGCTGACGAGCACAACGGGGTTATCGGTCAATAGTACCGAGGCGCTGGGCGTGTTGACGGCGGCGGCGACTACCGAGAAAGACATCGATGCGGGGCGCTATGACGGGGCCGAGGTCACGACATGGCTGGTGCAGTGGGACAATGTCGCGGATCGCGAGATTAAGTTCATTGGCAGTATCGGCGAGATTACCCGAGAGTCCGGGACTTACCGCGCCGAATTGCGCGGCCTGACCGAGATGTTGAACCAACCGCAGGGGCGCTCATATCTGCGGACGTGTAGTGCCGTTCTGGGGGATGGCGGCTGCAAGCTGAACCTAAATGACGCGGCTTATCGTGCCGATAGCACCTTGTTTGAGGTGGCCGAGGATGGGCAGGTTTTGACCGTTGCCTTAGGCGAAACATACACAGAGCGCTGGTTTGAGGGCGGCATTCTCAAGTTTCGCTCTGGCGAGGCCGATGGCTTGCAGGCTGTGATCAAGAAGGACGAGATCAAGGGCGGTAAGCGGGTTTTGACGCTTTGGCGACCTGAACCTGCTGCACTCGCGGTTGGTGATGACGTTCGGCTTATTGCAGGGTGTGATAAGCGCGCGGAGACCTGTCGTGTCAAGTTTGACAATCTGGTAAATTTCCAAGGCTTTCCGGATATCCCAGGTGAAGATTGGCTGATGTCTGTTCCGCGCTCCGATGATGACGAAACGGGCGGAAGTTTAGTGCGATGACGAGTGATGAGGTCGTCGGACTTGCCCGCGCTTGGATCGGCACGCCCTATGTGCATCAGGCCTCAAAGTTGGGCGGCGGCTGTGATTGCCTTGGGTTAATCCGTGGGGTGTGGCGAGAAGTTTATGGCCATGAGCCAGAATCGATCCCCGCCTATAGCGCCGATTGGTCGGAACCGCAGGGGGATGAAGCGCTTTGGCGGGCAGCCTTGCGTCATTTGGAGCCAATCAAAGGCGCAGAGCTTCAGACAGGCAACGTCGTCTTGTTTCGTATGAGGGCGGGGGCCGTGGCAAAGCATCTTGGTATTATCGCGGCTGTCGGAAAAGCCCCCACATTCATTCACGCCTATACTGGTCACGGTGTTGTCGAGAGCCCGCTTTCGGAGCCTTGGCGCAAACGCATCGTCGCTCAATTCGCATTTCGATAAGGATTAATTAGCATGGCAACCATCGTATTATCAGCAGCAGGCATGGCACTTGGCGGCTCAATTGGCGGCTCGGTTTTAGGGTTGTCTATGGCGACACTTGGCAGGGCGGCAGGGGCGACGTTAGGGCGCGTCATCGACCAACGACTTTTAGGCGGGGGCAGCGAACCTGTTGAGACTGGGCGCATCGACCGCTTCCGCCTGACTGGGGCGAGCGAAGGTGCCGCGATCGGTAAAGTTTACGGGCGCATGCGTGTTGCAGGACAAGTGATCTGGGCCACAAAGTTCAACGAAGCAGTGGCGACGTCGGGCGGCGGCAAGGGCGCGGGACCAACGGCGGCTACGACGGAGTTTTCCTACAGTGTCAGCCTTGCGATTGCGCTATGCGAAGGCGATATCACCCATGTTGGACGGATTTGGGCGGATGGTGTCGAGATTGCGCGAGCTGACCTGAATATGCGGGTCTACAGTGGATCTCAAACCCAATCGCCCGATCCGAAAATTGTGGCGGTGGAAGGCACAAAACATGTGCCTGCATATCGCGGGACTGCCTATGTGGTGTTTGAGGATTTGCCTTTGGCACAGTTTGGCAACCGCGTTCCGCAGTTCACGTTTGAGGTGATGCATCCGTCCGAAGAGGCAGCATCGGCCGGAACTTCGGATATCGCTCGGCTGGTGAAAGGTGTCGCATTGATTCCTGGCACGGGTGAATATTCACTGGCTACGACGCCCGTTCATCTGTCCGCTAGTTTTGGTGAATCCATAGCGATTAACGTCAATTCACCAAGTGGTGGGACCGATTTGACCGCCTCGCTCGACCCTTTGGAAGGGAAAATGGCGAATTGCAAATCGTCGGTGCTAGTTGTGTCATGGTTCGGTGACGATCTGCGATGTGGCGACTGTGATATTGCGCCGAAGGTCGAGCAAACTGAGATCGACGCGGAGATAATGCCTTGGCGGGTTTGTGGTCAAGGTCGCGCTGGCGCGAGTGTCGTACCGCAACTGGAGGACCGCCCTGTCTATGGGGGAACGCCCGCAGACGCATCTGTGGTTGAAGCGATTCAAGACATGAACAGTCGAGGTATCGATGCTGTATTCTATCCGTTTGTTTTGATGGAACAGATGGTGGGCAATAGCCTACCTGACCCTTGGACAGGCGACACGGGCCAGCCTACGCTGCCATGGCGCGGACGCATCACGACGTCTTTGGCACCAGAGCAGGCAGGCAGTGTCGATGGCTCTGCAGCGGCCGAGGCGGAAGTTGCTGCATTTATGGGTTCTGCTGCGGTGAGCGACTTTTCCGTGCAAGACGGCGTAGTTTCATACTCTGGCCCCAGCGAGTGGCGCTACCGCCGGTTTATTCTGCATTACGCCCATCTTTGTGCTGCTGCGGGCGGCGTTGCTGGGTTTTGTATCGGCTCTGAAATGCGCGGTCTGACCCAAATTCGTGGCGCAGGCGGCAGCTTTCCTGCTGTCGCGGCTCTTAAAACGATAGCCGCCGAAGTGCGGGCGATTTTGGGCCCAGATTGCAAAATTGGGTATGCGGCCGATTGGTCAGAATATCATGGTTACCAGCCTGTGGGGACAGCGGATAAATTGTTCCACCTTGATCCGCTTTGGGCGGATACGAATATCGATTTCATCGGGATCGACAACTATATGCCGCTTAGTGACTGGCGCGATGGTGTTGGCCATGCAGATGCAGGCGCGGGCGCGATTTATAACCTCGAATACTTGCGCAGCAATGTCGCGGGAGGCGAAGGCTTTGACTGGTACTATCATTCGCCAGAGGCGCGTGATGCGCAGATTCGCACGCCAATCACAGATGGTGACGATGAGCCTTGGGTCTGGCGTTATAAGGACATCGAAGGGTGGTGGCGCAATCAGCACCACAACCGCGTGAACGGACAACGCGCGACGCAGCCGACAGAATGGGTCGCGCAAAGCAAACCGATCTGGTTCACCGAATTGGGCTGTGCTGCGATTGATAAAGGTACCAATCAGCCAAATAAATTCCTGGACCCCAAGTCTTCAGAATCTCAAATACCGTATTATTCCAATGGGATGCGCGATGATTTTATGCAGATGCAATATCTGCGAGCCATTCTTGGGTACTATGGTGATGCGGCGAATAACCCGACTTCGGTCGAATATGCAGGACCGATGATCGATATGACGCGGGCCCATGTTTGGGCGTGGGATGCGCGGCCATTTCCGTTTTTTCCTGCAACGAAGTCGCTGTGGTCCGATGGCGATAACTATGCACGCGGGCATTGGCTGAATGGGCGGGCCTCGGCGCGAACTTTGGCAGATGTTGTGGCCGATATTTGCAACCGGTCAGGTGTCACGCGCTTTGATGTCAGCAAGCTCTATGGTCTCGTGCGTGGCTATATGGTGAACGACGTGACAACGGCGCGTTCAGCGTTGCAGCCGCTGATGCTGACCTACGGATTTGATGCGATTGAGCGCAATGGCGTGCTTGTTTTCGAGAACCGTGATGGCAAGGCGGATCATGTTATCAGAGACGCTGAACTTGCGCTGGATCCAGCGCGCGTGGCGCCTGTGACACTCATTCGTGCGCCTGAAGCGGAAGTCTCTGGGCGCGTCCAACTGGGCTATGTGGACGCAGAAGCCGACTACGAATCTGGTGTTTCAGAAGCCATTCAGCCTGATGAGCGGGCATATGGTGTGGCGCGCAGTGAGGTTCCTCTTGCGTTGACGCGCGGCGAGGGGGCTCGGGCAGTGTCACGCTGGTTGCAGGAGGCGCGGCTAGCTACAGATGCAGCTGTTTTTGCCTTGCCTCCGTCGCAAAACATGGTGCTGGCGGGCGATGTGGTGCGGTTGGACACGCAGGCCCATAAAGGGCTTTATCGGATTGATCGTTTGGAGGAGGCTGGTCTTAGGTTGGCTGAGGCGACCCGCGTAGATCCTGAAGTTTATTTGCCACAGCGCCTGTATGAGGAAGGCGCAAGTTTGCAGCCCTTCGTTGGGCCTACACCCGTCGAGATGTTGTTTCTCGATCTGCCACTTTTGACAGGTGACGAAGTTCCGCATGAGCCGCATGTCGCAGCGACAGCGCGCCCTTGGCCTGGCGCCGTGGCGCTGTATAGCAGTCCACAAGATTACGACCTTGTATTGCAGGATGTTTTAAATATGCGGTCAATCGTCGGGCAGTTGACTACGCCTCTGCTCCGTGGGCCAACGGGCGTTTGGGATCGGCAAGAGGGTGTAAACGTCAAATTGGTAAGCGGATCATTGGCGTCGGTTGACACAGCCAGTCTGTTTTCTGGAGCCAACTCGATTGCCGTCGGTGATGGAACGGCTGACAATTGGGAAATTATTCAATTTGCACAGGCGGAAGTGGCAGGTGTTCGTGAATATGAAATCAGCCAAATGTTGCGGGGGCAGGCTGGCACTACCGCGATGATAAAGGATATTTGGCCCGCGGGTAGTTTTGTCGTCGTGCTCGATGGGCGGCCTAAGCAGATTACGATTCCCTCTGCCTCGCGTGGGCTCGATCGGCACTACCGATATGGTCCCGCAAAAAGCGTTGTGGGGTCTGCGAGCTTCAAACATGTGGTCTATGCTTTTAAGGGAAATGGCTACCGTCCTTATCCCGTCACGCATTTGCGTGCCACTGAGGTCGCGAATGGCCTCACGTTCAATTGGATACGCGCAACGCGGATTGATGGGGATTTCTGGTCGACGGGCGACGTGCCACTGGGGGAGGATTCGGAACTCTATCAGGTAACAGTTTACCAAAATGGGCTGGTGAAACGGCAGACAGTATCATCAACTGCAAGCTGGACCTATCCCACAAGCCAACAAGCCAGTGACCTTGTATTTGGCGGATTTGAAGTTGCGGTTGCTCAGGTCTCTGGGCGTTATGGCGCAGGTTCAGCAATGTTCATCGATATAGCCAGCCAAGCTTGATGCGCGCGGTTCATCTCAGCGATTTAAATCTTGCGGCACGTACCTTGATGATGGTGCGTGCAGAGGACCGATCCCGGTGGATTGCGCAAATTTTGGACCATGCCCATGCGGCTGACAAATTTCGCAAACGGATTGGGCGCGCGCATTTGCCTTATGGTAACGGGACCTTAGCTGCGGCTTGCCAGCATCATCCCAAACATCCGATGCCAATCCATTGCGATGCGAATTACCTTGCCAGTATGGAGGCCGTTATTCGTGGGCTCTTGGCACGGCAAACCCATGCAAATGCGTGATAATGCCTATCACAGGTTTGTTCTTGGCAATTCGTGACTATGTAAGTTAGGACAGTTGCTAAACGAAAGGACAGATTATGGCCGTATCACCACTCTCAATGAGCAAGTTGGACCCTGTCTGGGAGCGTATCCGCGTCGAGGCTGCTGAGGCCGTCGCCAAAGAATCGCTGATGGGCGGCATGGTGCATAGCAGCATTCTGCACCACGAAACCTTTGAGGCTGCACTTGCGCACCGTATCGCGATGAAATTGGCCTCGCCTGAAATGTCCGAGCAGATTTTGCGTGAACTGGCCGATGAGGCGATGGCGGCGGATGCGACTTTGGCAGCCTCCGCACGGGCAGATATCGTGGCGGTTTTGGACCGCGATCCCGCTTGCCAGCGGATGATCCAACCACTGCTGTTTTTTAAAGGCTTTCAGGCCATTCAGTCGTATCGCCTTGGTCATTGGTTGTGGAAACAAGGCCGTCTTGATCTGGCCTATTTCATGCAGATGCGGATTAGCGAAGTCTTTGGCGTCGATATCCATCCGGCTGCAAGGATCGGCAAGGGCATCATGATAGACCACGCTCATTCCATCGTGATTGGTGAAACTGCGGTTGTCGGTGATAATGTGTCGATGCTGCACTCGGTCACGCTTGGCGGGACTGGCAAAGAGCATGACGACCGCCACCCAAAGATTCAGGACGGTGTTTTGATCGGGGCGGGGGCGAAAGTTTTAGGCAATATCGTGATTGGCCATTGCAGCCGCATTGCTGCGGGCTCAGTGGTGCTTGAGGCCGTGCCGCCGATGAAGACCGTTGCTGGCGTGCCTGCGCGGATTGTGGGCGAGGCGGGCTGTGCTCAGCCTTCCATTGCGATGGACCAGTTTTTCAAAGACCAACAGTAACACATTGATCTAAAAATAAAAAAGGCCGGGCGTAGTGTCCGGCCTTTTTAGTTTTGATTTGGCTGCATTTAAGCAAGCATTGTCATCGGGTTCTCAAGGTTGTCCTTGATCGCATTGAGCAAGTTCGCACCCAACGCCCCATCAATCACGCGGTGATCGACAGACAATGTGGTCGACATCACGATGCCAACGGTCAACTCACCATCAGCGCCAACAATCGGCTTTTTCACACCAGCACCGACGGCCAAGATGGCCGAATGTGGAGGGTTAATGATCGCATCAAAGTTATCGATGCCGAACATGCCGAGGTTGGAAATCGCGAAGCTGCCGCCTTGGTATTCATGCGGCGCAAGCTTGCGGTCGCGGGCGCGTGTGGCGAGATCTTTCATCTCGGAAGACAGCGCAGACAGCGACTTCATCTCGCTGTCGCGCAAGACTGGAGTAAACAAGCCACCTTCAATCGCCACGGCCACAGCCACGTCGGATTTGGTGAACTTCAAGGTGCGATCACCTGCCCAAACGGCGTTGGCTTCTGGCACTTGCTGGAGAGCAAGTGCACAGGCCTTGATGATGAAATCGTTGACCGACAGCTTAACGCCACGGCCTTCGAGTTGCTTGTTCAACTGGCTACGAAACTTCATCAGCGCATCAAGGTTGATGTCTCGGCGCAGATAGAAGTGCGGCACGGACTGCTTTGCTTCTGTCAGACGAGAAGCAATGATCTTGCGCATCCCGTCGAGTTTGACCTCTTCGAACGGACGACCTTCATACATCTTGATCACAGCATCAGATGACGGACCAGAGGCCATCGCAGTCGCTGGTGCAGCAGAGGCCGCAGCAGCAGCCTTTGGCGCAGCAGTTGCGTTCTCAACGTCCGCTTTCACAATACGGCCATGCGGGCCAGAGCCTGCAATCGCGGAAAGGTCTAGACCCTTATCGGCCGCAATGCGGCGCGCCAAAGGTGTTGCAAAAATGCGGTTTCCGTCTTTGGCAGCAGGGGCCGCTGGGGCAGGGGATACCGCCGCCGCTGGGGCCGCCGCTTCTTCCTTTGGTGCAGCAGCCGCCGCAGCAGGTGCCGCAGACACGGACCCAATGTCAGATGCGCTTTCGCCATCCTCCAACAACACGGCGATGACGGCGTTGACTTTCACGCCTTCAGTACCTTCCGCTATGACGATCTTACCGATGACGCCTTCGTCAACGGCCTCAAACTCCATCGTGGCTTTGTCGGTTTCGATTTCGGCCAGAATGTCACCAGAGGAGACTTTGTCGCCCTCTTTCACGTGCCATTTCGCCAATGTGCCTTCTTCCATCGTTGGCGACAGGGCGGGCATCAGAATTTCTGTAGGCATGCTCTTATCTCCTTAACGGTAAGTTACTTTTTTGCAGGCGTCGACGACTTCATCGACAGTCAACAGCGCGTGCTTTTCAAGGTTCGCGGCATATGGCATCGGCACATCTTTACCTGTCAGGGTGATCACAGGTGCGTCGAGATAATCGAACGCCTCTTGCATGATCACACCACTGATAAATCCACCGACAGAGCCCTGCGGCCAGCCTTCTTCAACTGTCACACAGCGGTTCGTTTTGCGAACAGATGCAAGGATGGTCTCGGTGTCCATCGGACGGATTGTGCGCAGGTTGATAACCTCAGCAGAGATACCATCTTCGGCCAGCTTGTCAGCCGCAGCCAAGGCATAAGTCATGCCGATACTGAACGATACGATTGTGACATCAGTACCCTCACGCTCGATCTTGGCCTTGCCAAACGGAATGGTGAAATCGTCCACATCAGGTACATCAAACGACTTGCCGTACATGATTTCATTCTCAAGGAAGATCAC
>Ga0115545_1000897_pt1 | contig 15837 bp, 12 predicted proteins | sample COGITO_mtgs_1003_FD_87188 | JGI IMG/M metagenome (GOLD analysis project Ga0115545, IMG submission 87188) | Pelagic marine microbial communities from North Sea - COGITO_mtgs_100330 | ecosystem: Environmental > Aquatic > Marine > Epipelagic | place: Germany:Helgoland, sampling site Kabeltonne...
CAAGAGTGCAGCAATTTTGCGCATAAGTTCAGCCCTTTTTTTGGATTGTCTGTGTAAAATACTAAAACAGCTCATGCCGAGTTGGTTAACCCCCTTTCTCCCCCTCTCCGATCTCCACAACAACGTCCTCAGGGGCACCCCGCAAAAAGCAAATTCCTAGCAGTCATGGATGCCTGTGCCGCACTTTCGTCGCGGCGCGTCGGAGGCGCATGCGCTTAAATTAAATGCGCAATTACATATATTTGTAGGTGCCGAGATTTGCTAAGGTTCGCTGTCTAGGCAGGTCAAACTTACCACACTACCCCAAACGAACATGCGCTATACTATACCCAAATCACTCCTCGCTGTATTTTTAATCACCGTCGGACTGATGTCGTCCGCAAGCGTCTCTGCAGATGTCATTGTCGATTACGATTTCGTCTCAGGCCTCGCGGCAACCACGGTAAGTCCGGATGTTACGGCTGGAGATTTCTCTGTGGGAACCGGCCTTGGATCGAATGGAGGACGCTCTGGGAGCGGCCAAAACCTGTATGCCAGGACGTCGGCGACAGCGTCCACTCTAAGTGCTGCCATGACCGAGGGGGATTACTTTTCGTTCACGGTGACGCCAGATTCAAACATGGATCTGACGTCCCTTGTGCTGGATGTCGGTTTTACTAAGAATGGCAGTCAAGACGGAAATCTAACGGTCAGCCTGTTGACCAGTGTCGATAATTTTGCGACGGCTGTCGATGCCCATGCGATCGATACCACCGGGTATCCTTCGGGAGGCGCTTTGACGCTTGAGTCGTGGACGATTGATCTCTCTGCCGCGCAGATCCAAAACATCAGCACGGCCACCGAGTTTAGACTCTACTTACATGACGACGTTCATGTGAACGATCTGATTCATCGTATTGATAACGTGGTGCTAAATGGAACCGTGCTGCCGCAAACGCAGTCGGCGCTTTCAATCGATTTCGATTCGTCAGCTCACCCAGTCTCTATCAAGAGTCGGAGTGGGGCGGAATTACTGGATGGTACGAGTTCAGACGGTTTTTATCTGCTTGAAGCGGATGCCACAAAGCGGCGGTTTGACACGGTGACGGATCTCGGTGATGGCGAATATAAGTTCGGAATCTCCGGTTCATCCGAACAGCTTTCTGTCCGATTTGTAGGTGTGAATGATTATCTGACGGCTCGCTTCACTTCCTTGAGCGGCTTCGCACTGAATGGCGAACGACTCTATTTCGACCTCGATACGGTGGGCGATGGGTTGCGCGTGCATGAACTGGACTATATGATGAGTGCTGCGTCTTCGACCACTTCTGTGAGTATCGAACGGGTCTCCCTGTGGGAGACGACCATTCCTGGTGCCTTTGCGTTGTATGAATATGTGGACAATGATCAGGAAGACGAGACGCTGCTTGACCTCTGGACGATGGAAGGGCTGCCGCATCCCAAGGTCGACGGCGTATGGGACCGTGCGGCCGCCGAGGCGTGGCTCGACGACTGGATCGTGGAATCCACCGACAGCAGCTATCTCAATATGGAGCCCAACGATTTCGCCGAGCATTCCGCATTCATTCCCTATGCCAAAAAGATGGATGCGACCGCTATGTATCTCTGGAACATCATCTGGCGCGGGGAATATCAGATGAATTATCGGCAGAACGATGAAATTAATCCCGCGATGTATCCCAACGGGCTCTCCGATATGCTCGCGTTTAAGAGTGAGGCGGCCGCGCAGGGACTGGGGTTGATGTTCCATTATCTGTCCGGAAATATCGGTGAACACGACCCGGAGTTCTGTTACCCCAATGTTCACCCCGATCTGCAGAGCTGGGGTACGCTCACGCTGAACGCGCCCATTGACGCTTCGGCGAGCTCGTTTACGGTGGTGCCGGACGCCGGTGTTGAAATGCCGGTGATCGGCACGGATATCCCGATCTACGCCCCGCCGGTTGTTTCCAGCGTTTTTACATTTAAGACCTTTCGCATCGGCAACGAATGGATCCAGGCGACCACGGTTACCGATCTGGGTAACGGCACCTGGCAGCTGGACGGCGTCAGCCGTGGAAAGTGGAGCACCTCCGCTGCCGGCTATGCGGCAGATCAAAGCCTGTGCGGCTATTTGCAGGCTTATGGAGACTTCGTACCGGATCCCAATTCCGCCTTGCTGGAAACGATTGCCACGCGCTGGGCCAACCTGAATAACACCCTGGATCTGCGGCACGGCTCTTTTGACGGGATTGAACAGCACAAAGCCTATGGTCCCTGGGGGATGGAGAAGTTTGGTGCGCACGTGTATGAGAATCTGGATCATCCGACCTCATCCGACAGCAGTACCGGAGTGGCACCCAAGGCGTGGATCGAATACAAATTCAACCGGGTGAAAGACGCGCTCGGCGGGAACTTTAAACCTTTCGGAGGATGTGCCATGTTCCTCGGCGACGAGTCGCGGGCCACAGTTAGTCTGGAGGAGTGCGAGTATGCATTGAATCGGAGTACTTCCAAAAATGCCCGCGCCTTTGCGGTGACATCGTATGATGGTGTGTCAGGCGTGACCTTGGAAACGCTCGAAGGGCACGGGTTGACCCCTGAAGTTTTAACCAAAGTTAAGAGCTGGAAACATGCCTCGCACGCGATGGATTCGACACAGCGCACCGCGATGGAGGAGTGGGTAGGCCTGCCCTCGGCGCGCAGGACGCTCAATGGCAACTATTCATATAGCCGGGCGCTGTGGCGCCTAAGCGATTCTCTTATCGAACGTTGGTTTGCACTCGGCACCGATATCTATACCGGCTATTGGCACTTCGGTCAGGAACACGGAACCATCACGCCGCGCTTCTATCTGCACAACGGCGACGTTCAGACGCTGGATGTTCCGTCCGAACTGAACTCCGGGGCGGACCGTGTCCGCATTGTCGGGCGGGTGCTGCCGCGATACGATTCAGCAGCGGCCGGCAATATTGATTTGATGACGTATCTGGGCGGCAGTCCGCTCACCGTATCCGGAACCAATTCCACCGGATCGGCGGTTTGGACGGACACTGAATTCACCTCGTATGCCGTCAGCCCAAGTCTTGATCTTGCAGCGAATCGCGGGATCGGGTTGTGGGTGACCGGTGACGGTAGCGGAGCCAACCTGGTGATCCGCCTGACCCAATCGGAAGCACGCGACTATGTGGTGCCCCTCAATTTCACCGATCGTCGCTGGATCGAAATTCCATTCGGCGAAGCCGCCTGGCGCGTCCGGGACTGGGGCTGGACCAAGTCGACCCGTAAACTGATGGATTATAGTCGTATTAAATCCATTCAGATCGGTATTGGCCATATCCCGGCCTCCACCAGCAGCAGCGTGCTGGTGGAGGATCTGACTGCCTTGTCTGAAACGCACGAGGCGCTTGTGAACCCGACGCTCACACTCGGCGGGCAGACCGTGAGCGTCAATGGAAGCATCGACTGCGAAAACCATTTCATCCTAGATGAAGACGGGCTTTTTACCGTGTATGACGCACACTGGAATGCCCTGTCCGAACAACAGCTCGCGGTCTTGCTCCCTTCCAGCCTGACGACCTTCAAAATGGAGTCTGCATCGTCCTCATCCGGCATCTGGCTCGAAGTCGGCGTGCAGGCCTCGAATGAAACGACCACGAACCCCGATCCGACCCCGTCCTTTGTGAGTGATCCGATCACCAAGGTCAATGCCGTGGAAGACGCAGTCTACAGCGCTTCGATTGCGGGCGATGCCACGGATCCGGCAGCCGCTCCGATGATCTTTTCGAAGCTGGACGGTCCGGCCTGGTTGAGCGTGGCGTCCGACGGGTCACTTTCGGGCACACCGACTCCGATGGATGTCGGCCTGAATGCCTTTACGGTGCAGGTTGGTACCACCAACGGCAGCGATACGGCCACATTGAACATCACCGTTGACAACAACGGCGTCAACGATGCGCCGGGGTGGTACAGCAACCCGGTGGTTGAAGCTACTGCCACCGAAGGAATGGCCTACAGCAGCGGTCTTGCCGATGATGTATCGGATTTTGATGCCGGGGCTTCACTGACCTATACAAAGGTTTCCGGTCCGGCTTGGTTGAGTGTCGCGTCCGATGGTACGCTCTCAGGAACTCCAAGTAATTCGGATCTGGGCGCGAACACTTGGACGGTCAGCGTTTCCGACGGAATCGCCGCCCCAGTCACTGCCACATTGAATATCGGTGTGACACAGAGGCACGAAGCGGAAGATGCCGTGCGTTATGATTCGACGACGAGCACCTACACCGCAGGCTATACGGGTTCGGGCTATGCGGTTATGACCACCGACGGAAGCAGCTATATCGAGTGGACGGTGAATGTGGCCTCGGCCGCCCCGGGCGAACTTTCGTTCCGCCATCTGACTGATGATGACAACGTCATGGCGCTCAGCGTGAATGGTCTTGTGGTGAACAGTAGCTATGTCCTGGGAGGGACGGGCGGAGCATGGGGCATGTCGCGTGTGGTGAGTGTCTCGCTCAATGCCGGTTCGAATACGATCCGGTTGACCCGCGACAGCGGGCCGGACAGTGTGCGCGTGGATCACCTGTCCCTGGACGTGTTCAATAACGCCCCGGTCTTTACGGTCGATCCGATCAATGAGGCCAATGCGATCGATGGTTTTGGCTATTCTGGAAGCGTAGCCAATGCTACAGACGCCGAAGGCGATACGCTGACGTACAGCAAGCTGACCGGACCTGCGTGGTTGGTCGTTGGAACGGACGGTTCGCTGTCCGGTACCCCGGCACTGTCCGATGCGGGCACGAATGTCTTTACCGTGGGAGTGGATGACGGTAAAGGCGGCAGCGATACAGCCACGCTGAACATTACCGTGCTCGACCAGGCGGACTTTGATATCCATGAAGCCGAAGATGCCGTGCATTATGATTCGACAACGAGCACCTATACCGCGGGCTATACGGGTTCGGGCTATGTGGTCATGACCACCGCCGGGAGCAGTTACATCGAGTGGACGGTGAACCTGGCGGCAGCCGCCTCGGGCGAACTTTCGTTCCACCATCTGACCGATGAGGACAACGTCATGACGCTCAGCGTGAATGGTCTTGTGGTGAACAGCAGCTATGTCCTGAACGGAACCGGCGGAGCATGGGGCATGTCGCGTGTGGTGAGTGTCTCGTTCAATGCCGGTTCGAATACGATCCGCCTGATGCGCGACAGCGGGCCGAACCACGTGCGCATGGATCACCTGTATCTGAGTGTTGAGGGAGTTTCGAACGCGGCTCCAACCTTCACAGTTGATCCGATCAACGAAGCCAACGCGACTGAGAATCTCGCATACTCGGGCAGCGTAGCCAACGCGACGGACGCAGACGGCGATCCGCTGACGTACAGCAAGCTCACCGGCCCTGCCTGGTTAACAGTTGCTGCGGATGGTTCCCTGTCCGGCACACCGGCCCAGTCGGATGCGGGCGCAAATGTCTTCACGGTTGAAGTAGCCGACGGCAACGGCGGCACCGACAGCGCGACGCTCAATATTACGGTGGACGCCGTGAACGATGCTCCAACCTTCACGGTCGATCCGATCAACGAAGCCAACGCGACCGAGAATCTCGCTTACTCGGGCAGTGTTGCCAATGCGACCGATGCAGACGGTGATCCGCTGACGTACAGCAAAGTCACCGGTCCTGCCTGGTTATCGGTTGCTGCAGATGGTTCGCTGTTCGGCACCCCTGGAGACAGCGATGTGGGTGCAAATGCCTTCACGGTTCAGGTGAGTGATGGCAAGGGTGGTAGCGATAGCGCAGCACTGAACATTACCGTGGATGAATTCATGGTCGCAGACCAGGCGGTTTCCGGCGTACAGACTCTGGGTACATCGTCCGGAACTCTGAGCGATAGCGCGATCAGCGATGATGTGTATCAGGTGTTGACCGAAAGCGGCGATCCCTCTGCTCTGGAATATGAGTGGACCTTCAACGTCTTCGGCGGCGAATTGGTAACCTTCTATGTGGAGGCCTATCACACCGCCAACAGCGAAGGCGACAACTTCGTCTTTGCTTACTCGACCAATGGTACGGACTACACCGAAATGGGTGCCGTGGTTGATACCGTGGATGATGACACCGCTTCCTGGTTTGCGCTTCCAAGTGGCCTCAGTGGTACAGTCTATGTGCGTGTTGAGGATACCGACCGCACGGTGGGCAACAACGTTGCCGACAGTCTGTATATCGATGAGATCATCATCGTATCGGAAGACAGCACCGTGGCTCCGAACGCAGCCAATACACCGCTTCCTGCCGATGGCAGTGTCGATGTCGCGATTGATCAGGATCTTGCTTGGACCGCCGGAGCGATGACGGTATCGCATGACGTCTACTTCGGCACCAATCCGGCACCGGGAGGCGCCGAGTTCCAGGGCAACCAGTCCGGTACCACCTTCGATCCGGGCACACTGGCGTATAGCACGACCTACTACTGGACGATCGACGAGGTGAACCAAAGCGGAACAACCGCTGGTCCGGTCTGGTCGTTCACCACCGCGGCCCCGGCGAATACTGCGCCGCGATTTGCCAGCGACCCGGTGGTTGAAGTCGCCGTCAGCGAAGATGCAGCTTATGCAGCAACACTGGCCGACGATGCCAGCGACGTGGATGGTGATCCGCTGAGCTTCTCGAAGCTCTCTGGCCCAGCCTGGTTGAACGTTGCATCGGACGGTACGCTTTCCGGTACGCCGACCAGTTCGGATCTTGGTCTTAACAGTTGGACAGTTAGTGTTTCCGACGGCAATGGCGGCAGCGACACCGCGACGCTTGAAATCAACGTGGAAGCAGAATCGCCGAGCTGGACGGAATTGATCAATGATAATTTCGAAGGCGGTTGGGGGAACTGGAGAGATGGCGGCAGTGATGCCCGTTTATCGAGAAGCTTCGCAATCGGCAGTAAGTGCTTCGCTATTCAGGACGATACCAGCACTTCGAACGTGCAGCTTATCAACAGCCTGGACCTAAGCGGCTACTCCGAACTGAAAATAGAGTTCAGCTATATCGTACAGAGCTTCGAGAAATCCGAAGCCTTCTGGGTGCGCTTCAGTGATGATGGCGGCTCTTCCTGGTCGATGATTAAAGCCTATGTCAACGACGTGGATTTCGTCGACGATGGTACGCGCTATCCGATCGTGTTAACGATCGACAGTGGCAGCTACACGTTCAGCAATAACGTGCTGATCCGGTTCCAGTGCGATGCATCGGGCAATGGCGATGATGTGTACATCGACAGCGTTATCATCTCTGCACAGTAGGGTAGTTTTCAGCCGCCTCTCTCTTTACGACTCATGAGGGAGGCGGTTTATGTGATTAAACTTACGAATTCGAATTGTGACGCAAATTCGAAAGTTTAATGCGCAAAAAGCGGTATCCTGCGTCTTGGGATTTTATTAGTATTCCCGTTCACGTCTAATTCTACCCCCGACCAAAATGACTGCTGTTTTTTCTACTCAAGTGATGAGCTTACTTCTCAGGACCTGCGGACTCGCAAGCATAGCTAACCCCCTTTCTCCCCCTCTCCGATCTCCACAACAACGTCCTCAGGGGCACCCCGCAAAAAGCAAATTCCTAGCAGTTGCAGCCTCTTTTAGCCTGAGTTTAAAAAATAATCAAAAAAAAACGAAATACGTCTTGCCAGATGGAGGCGCATTTGTATATTCGCCGCCCCCCGTTCAAGCCCAGCGATTCAAATCAAGGGCTAGGACAACAACAAGAAAGCTGCGGGAAGGCAGTTAAACTATCGGGTAGCTCCGGACAAGAGGCGGTTTTCGAGGTCACTTAATATACCTCGTGCCTCTTGGGCGCACCTCGGTAGTTTGATCGTTTCCACTGGCTAGACAACACATCAGTCAGACGTTTTCATAAACCAAAATAAGATTTTCTCATCAAAGCATTCTTGATTTCACCAATCAATCATCAATCAAACTAAAAACACGCAGGAATATGCCTACCATTAACCAGCTCGTCCGAAAAGGACGCAAGACACCAGTGACCCAGTCCAAGTCACGTGCCCTCAACAGTTGCCCACAACGTCGTGGCGTCTGTCTCCAGGTCATGACTCGCACGCCCAAGAAGCCAAACTCAGCTCTCCGTAAGGTGGCCAAGGTTCGTCTCACCAACGGTCAAGAAGTGATCGCCTACATCGGTGGCGAAGGTCACAACCTTCAGGAGCACTCAATCGTGCTTGTTCGAGGTGGACGAGTGAAAGACCTTCCTGGTGTTCGTTATCACATCGTTCGTGGTGCGCTCGATACACTTGGTGTCGATAAGCGTGCACAAGCTCGCTCCAAGTATGGAACGAAGCGTCCTAAGAAGTAATTTTTTCAATCTATAAACCAATAATACAATGGCTCGCCGTAAAAAAGTTTACAACCGCCCAGAAACACGTGACCCACGCTACGATAGTCCCGTAGTTGGAAAGCTCATCAGTAAAGTCATGCGCGACGGTAAGCGCTCACTCTCAGAGCGTATCGTTTATTCTGCTATCGATAAGGCCAATGACGGCACAGACACCATCGATCCTCTCGAAGTTGTCACACGTGCTCTCGAAAATGCAAAACCACGCGTTGAGGTGAAAAGCCGCCGTGTTGGTGGTGCTACCTATCAGGTACCGCTTGAAGTTGACGCTGGTCGTTCTGAGTCTCTTGCTATGCGTTGGCTTGTTAACTTTGCTCGTTCCAAGAAGGGCACTCCAATGCATGTAGCTCTTGCTAATGAGATCAAAGACGCTGCCAACAATCAAGGTAATGCCGTTCGCAAGCGTGACGACATGCACAAGATGGCACAGGCCAACCGTGCCTTTGCTCACTTCCGCTGGTAATCCAGCAAACGTCATCCGTTTTTCTAAGTAAAATACGAATACAAATAACCTTCCTCAACACCATGTCCGAGAATCCTAATAATCCAAACCGTCCATACCCTCTGGAACGGACGCGGAATATTGGGATCGCTGCGCACATTGATGCGGGGAAGACCACGCTTACTGAGCGTATTCTTTTTTACACTGGTATGATTCACCGCATTGGTGAAGTTCACGATGGTGCTACGGTCACCGATCATATGGAACAAGAGCGTGAGCGTGGTATCACTATTACCTCTGCAGCCGTTACTTGCGAGTGGGTTCAGCATCCTATCGAGGGGGTAACCAAGCTTTTTGAAAAGCAGAAGCAGCGTATTAATATCATCGATACCCCGGGTCACGTTGACTTTACCGCAGAGGTAGAGCGCTCACTCCGGGTTCTTGACGGTGCCATCGTCGTCTTCTGTGGTGTTGCCGGCGTTCAGCCGCAGACCGAGACAGTTTGGCGCCAAGCAGACAAGTATGGCGTTCCTCGCATTGTTTTTGTCAACAAGATGGACCGCACCGGTGCTAACTTTGAAAATGTTTTTCAGGATGTGAAGGAAAAGTTCGGTGTTCAAGCCGTCCGTATTCTCATCCCTATTGGTGCTGAAGAAAACCTCCAGGGCCAAATTGATGTGCTCAACATGAAGGCAGTCATCTACAAGGATGATGATGCCATGGGCTCAACCTTCGACATTCAGGACCTTGAGGGTGACCTTCTCGCTGAGGCAGAGGCCGCACGCGAAGAGCTCCAATCTATCTTGTGTGATTGCGATGAGGAGCTGGGTGAGAAATTTCTCATGGAAGAGGAAATCACCACAGACGACCTCAAGCAAGCACTTCGCCGCGCCACTATTGCCAACCAGATTGTTCCCGTTGCAGGTGGCTCCGCCTTCAAGAATAAAGGGGTTCAATTCTTGGTAGATGCCGTAGTTGATTACCTGCCAAGTCCTCTTGATATTCCAGCAGCTCAAGGACAATCTCCGGATGATGAGTCACTAGAGGTGTTTGCTAAAACTGATGACAACGAAAAATTCTGTTCGCTAGCATTCAAGCTGTGGGCAGACAAATACGTCGGCAAACTTGTTTTCTTCCGCGTTTACTCAGGCATGGTTTCAAAAGGAGACATGGTCTACAACCCGCGCACTTGTAAAAAAGAACGCATCGGCCGTCTCATTAAGATGCATGCTGACAAGCACGAGGACATTGAAACATGTTACGCAGGAGACATAGCTGCTATCGTAGGTCTTAAAAATGTCCAGACGGGTGACACGATCTGTCAGCAGAATTTCGAGATTATGCTCGAACCACCACTTTTCCCAGAGCCTGTCATCTCGATGGCTGTTGAGCCTAGAACAGTTGCTGACCAAGAGAAGATGTCACTTGCTTTGGCGCGCCTATCTGAGGAGGACCCCACATTTGTAGTTAAAACCGACGAGGATACAGGCCAAACAATCATTTCTGGAATGGGTGAGCTTCACCTGGAGGTTATTGTCGACCGTATGAAGCGCGAATTTAAGGTGGAGTGCAATGTCGGTAAGCCACAGATCGCCTACCGCGAGACCATTAGTTGTGCCGCTGACGGTGTTGGCAAACTGGTCAAACAATCCGGTGGCCGTGGTCAATATGGTCACGTAGTCCTAGACGTTGCTCCCGAAGAAAAAGGAAAAGGAATCACGATCGACAATCTTGTTGTGGGAGGAGCTATTCCAAAAGAATTTATCAATTCCGTTTTGTCTGGTGTGCGCATCGCCATGTCAAACGGCATCATCGCTGGCTACCCGGTTGTTGATGTGCACGTCAACATCACAGATGGCTCCTACCACGAAGTGGACTCAAACGAAAATGCATTTAAGATGGCTGCAATCCTAGGGGTTCGTGATGCCTTTAAGAATGCGAAGCCGATCCTACTTGAACCCGTCATGGACGTAGAAGTCACCACCCCTGAGGATTACCAAGGCGATATTATGGGAGACCTGAATCGTCGACGTGGCCAAATCCAGGTGATCGAGAATAAGCCTACACATGCTGTGCTCAAGGCACACGTTCCTCTTGCTGAAATGTTTGGCTACTCCACTGCTGTAAGAACTCTTTCCAGCGGACGTGCTGACTACACCATGAGGCCTCGCAGCTTCGAACAGGTCCCCCAAGCTATTGTCGACGAACTCACTAATGAGTATGCCTACGCTAGCTAAATTATCTATCTCAAGACAACAAAACATCTCTTAACTACTCTAACTAAAATCCGATATGCAACAGCAGAAAATCAGAATCCGCCTGCGCGCTTATGATCACCGCGCCATTGACAAGTCCGCTATGGAGATTGTCGAAACAGCCAAACGCACCGGTGCCAAAGTTGCCGGCCCTATTCCATTGCCTACCCGCATTGAGAAATTCAGCGTCAACCGCTCTGTAAACCAGAACAAGAAGTCTGCCGAGCAGTTCGAGATCCGCACACACAAGCGTATGCTCGACATCGTCGACCCAACAGCGCGCACCGTAGACGAGCTCAAGAAGCTTAATCTTCCTGCCGGTGTAGACATTGCAATCAAGATCTGACCTTCAGTGTTACATCATCACTAATCATTCATTTTAAATCACAAATTTTACCAATACCATGGCACTAGGACTACTAGGAAAAAAGGTCGGCATGACCCGCGTATTTGACACAGAAGCTGGCACATCGATACCAGTCACTGTTGTTGATGTTTCAGGCAATGAATTTCTCCAGATCAAAACCTCCGAGACAGACGGATACTCCGCTGTTCAGGTTGGATATGACGATCAGCGTGAATTCCGTCTCAATCTCCCCAAGCGTGGCCACTTTAACAAGTATGGCACATCACCCAAGAAGCTCGTAAAAGAGTTTCGCTTTGAGAGTGATGCAGAAATCCCCAACACCGACGAACCACATCCTGGTGCTGCCCTGTTTGAGGCCAATCAATGGATCGACGTCATCGGTACCACCAAAGGTAAGGGTTTTCAAGGTGTTGTTAAACGCTACAATTTTGCCGGCCAACCCGACTCCCACGGCCACATGATGCACCGCCGTCCCGGTGGTGTAGGTGCAGGAACATGGCCTGGACGTATTTGGAAAAACAAGAAGATGCCTGGTCGTCACGGTGTCTACAGCCGCACGGTTCAAAATCTTAAAGTCGTTCAGGTTCGCCCTGAAGATAACGTCATTCTCGTTTCTGGTGCTGTTCCAGGCCACAAGGGTGCTTACGTTGTCATTCGTCCTGCAGTGAAGAAGACAGCACTATCTGCTAGCTAATGCAACCACCGGCGGCTCTGCTTCCGGACATTATCTGATTAACCGATAACTATTAACTGATAACTAATCATGTCAAAAACACTCTCTATTAAAGACGCACAAGCTGCGAACATCCAGGTGGTCGAAGGCCCCAAGGGTGATCAAGCCGTGCACGACCTCGTAACCGCCTACCGCGCTAACCGCCGTAGTGGCACTGCATGCACGAAAACTCGTGGTGAAGTGAAGGGCTCTAATAAAAAGCTCTGGAAGCAAAAAGGAACTGGCCGTGCACGTGCAGGCACCAACAAAAACCCTGTGTGGCGTGGTGGTGGTATTGTCTTTGGACCACGTCCTCGCTCCTATGCCAAAACAGTCAGTAAGGGAACACGTAAGCTTGCACTACGCAAGGTGCTCGGTGATCTCATCAGTGCTGGGCGCGTCATTTCCGTGCCGAGTTTTTGTATCGAAGACGGCAAGACCAAGTCATTTTCCGCAGCTGTTAAAGGAATCGCCGATGTTCGGAGTATGCTTGTGGTTGCTGAAAAATTTGATGACAAAACCTATCTCGCCGGACGCAACGTTAAGAACGTTTTACTTATTACCGCGGCTGAAATGAACATCGAACAGCTTCTCCTTGCTGACACGGTGGTCATTGTCGAAGACGCATACGAAACACTAGCAAGCCGCACAGCCTAAAACATTTAACTACAAATCGTACTATGAAAGATATTTATCAGGTCATCGACACGGTTCTCATCAGTGAGAAAGCAACCCTTCTTCAGGAGGAAAACAACGAATACGTGTTTAAGGTAGACCGCAATGCAAACAAACTCGAAATCAAGCGCGCCATTGAGCAACTTTTTGGAAAGAAAGTAGCCGCTGTCCGCACCCTTAACTGCCGTGGCAAGAGCAAGCGCAATCGCCGCGCTGATGCAGGCCGCACTGCACACTGGAAAAAAGCCATCGTCCGTCTCAAGGATGGTGAAACACTTGACCTCGTCTAATTCTAGATCACGCCCTATATATTAACCTATTTCCGCTGAAAAACGATAACATCGAACCCAATAGCGTATTATGCCTCTTAAAAAATTCAAACCAGTAACTCCATCAAACCGCTACAAAGAGTGGCCATCCTACGAGGAGATTACCAAAACGACACCTGAAAAAAGTCTGACTCGCCCACTTAAGAAGAGCGGTGGACGTAACAACCAGGGCCGTATTACATGCCGTCACAAGGGTGGTGGTCACAAACGTAAATACCGTCTTATCGACTTTAAACGTAGCAAGGTGGACGTTCCAGCGGTTGTCCAAAGTATCGAGTATGACCCAAACCGTACTTGTCGCATTGCGCTCATTAAATATGAGGACGGTGTGTTAAATTACATCTTGGCTCCTGTTGGACTCAGTGTTGGTGATACGGTCATCTCGAGCGCAACGGCAGCACCTAAGCCTGGTAATGCAATGCAACTCAAGCACGTGCCGCTTGGAACAGCTATTCACAATATTGAAATGACTCCTGGAACAGGTGGCAAGGTGGCCCGTTCCGCTGGGCAACAAGCTGTGCTATCCAACCGCGAAGAGGGTGGACATGCACTCGTCAAAATGCCTTCTGGCGAGATCCGCAAGTTTAATGAGAGCTGTTACTGCACGATTGGCCAAGTAGGCAACCGTGACCACATGAATGAAGTTTCTGGTAAAGCAGGCCGCAGTCGCTGGAAGGGTATACGCCCAACAGTTCGCGGTATGTGTATGAACCCTGTTGATCACCCCAATGGTGGTGGTGAGGGTAAGTCTAAGTCTGGTGGTGGTCGCCAACACCTCAAATCACCTTGGGGTCACACCAAGGGACAAAAAACTCGCAAGAAATACAAGCCGTCCAACAAGTTCATTGTTTCACGCCGTAAGAAGTAAAAAATCTTTAACTGATAATTAATATGCCAAGATCACTCAAAAAAGGTGCTTTCGTTGACCAGAAGCTGCTCTCAAAAATTGATGCAGCAGAAGCTAACAAAGACAAGAAGCCCATCAAAACATGGAGCCGCAAATCCGTCATTACTCCAGACTTTGTTGGACACACATTCCACGTTCACAATGGAAAGTCATTCGTGACCGTCTATGTAAACGAGAACATGGTTGGCCACAAATTGGGCGAATTTTCGCCTACACGTATCTTCAGAGCCCACGGGGGTATAGGTAAGCGCTAATCCGACTACTTAAAGAACCTGCAAACTTACTTTTTCGATATTCTCATGATCCCAGCAAATCGCATCACCTCAGCTATCACCGGAGTTTTTCTCCTTGGTGCGGTGTGTGTATGCAATGGGCAGTCACCAGAGAGTGGCGAAGGGGAAGATGCAAAGCTTCAGCTCCGTCAACTTCAGCTCCAACTGCAGAAAGTCCAGCAATACAATCATACGCTTGCGCGTGATCTTGCTGCTTCCAAGAATCGAGAGGCTGAATTGAGTAGGGGATTAAATGATTTACGCCTGCGCTTTGCTGCGCTAGGCGACAATCTGCTCAATGGCGGCCAGGATGCTATCCTCGATGCTGTAAAAAATACAGAAGTCATTGATAAGCAATACCGTGCTACGGAAAAAGCGGCACTGCAACTCATGGTGGACATGCGGGAATATCTTCGCACCGCCGTCGCAGCTGACCCTGATTCACGGATTCGCTTGGAAACTTCAATACGAGAGCTTGACGTAGCGCTCGGATTAAGGCAGAACCCGCGCCCTCAGCTTACGCAAGGAAGTCTGCAGCATGCAAAAATTATCAGTATCGACGCGGAGAGCGGTGTATTGGTAGTCAATGCAGGAGAAAATCAGTCCGTCCGACGGGGTATGACTTTCACTATTATGCGCGGCAAACAGAAGGTTGCAGAGGCTATTGTTACCGATGTTCGCAAGGACTTCAGCGGCTTGCTTCCTACGCATCTAGACGAATCTCACGAAGCTGTTCGGTCTGGCGACATCGCCTCCGTAAATATTTCACAACGATAACTAACTACTTTTACAAATAACTAAACCGATGGAAGTTAAATCCACATACAAATACGCCCGCATTTCGCCTAAGAAGGCTCGTGACGTTGCTCGTGCCATTCAGGGTATGCCAGTGTCTGATGCCCTTGATGTACTCGCATACACTCCACGTAAAGCTGCACAGCTTGTTGGCAAGACACTCAAGAGTGCTGTTGCTAATGCCGAGAACAATCATGAGCTTGTCGCTGATGAATTAACAATTAAGGAAGCCACTGTTGGTGATGGACCAACATTCAAGCGTTTTAAGCCACGTGCTCGTGGTTCAGCTAGCGCAATCCGCAAGCGCACGAGCCATCTCTATATTGTGCTGACTGATGAGGAAGAAATTCCTGAGCCACGTGAGCGTTCATCCAAGCCTAAGAAGCGTGATCAAGTTTCTAAGCCAAAGAAAAAAGCTGCTGCGAAGTCTGCCAAAAAAGAGAAGAAAGAAGAAGCCGTCGAGGAAGTAAAAGCAGCAGTCGAGGAGGTCGAAGAAGCGAAAGCACCAGTCGAGGAAGTAGCTGAGGTCAAGGCCGAGGCAGCAAACGAAGAAGCCGCTCCCGCTGAGGACGACAAAGGCGAAGACAAGTAACCAAATTTAAAAAACAAAACCATGGGCCAGAAAATCAATCCGATCTCATTCCGTCTCGCAGTCAATAAAGACTGGCGTTCCAAGTGGTATGCCACTGGAAAAGAATACACCGATAA
>Ga0115545_1000901_pt1 | contig 15811 bp, 22 predicted proteins | sample COGITO_mtgs_1003_FD_87188 | JGI IMG/M metagenome (GOLD analysis project Ga0115545, IMG submission 87188) | Pelagic marine microbial communities from North Sea - COGITO_mtgs_100330 | ecosystem: Environmental > Aquatic > Marine > Epipelagic | place: Germany:Helgoland, sampling site Kabeltonne...
TCACAGATGTTTCTTTGGAGAAGGTGGTTGGTGTGATTCTTGGTACACAAGCATTCATCCAGAAAAAGGTACATTTACATTTAATGATATTATCAAAATATATGATGATAATTCTCATGTAAAAGAAATGATGTTAACAGGTGGTTCACCTACAATGCATCCTGCTTTAGTAAATGAAATTACTCACTTTGCTAATGAAAGAGATATTTTAGTTACAATTGAAACTGAAGGTTCTCATTTTTTAGAAACAGATTATCCCATTGATTTAATTTCTTTATCACCTAAATTTTCAAATTCAGTACCTGTATTAGGAGCTATCACACCTGGTGGGAAGGTTACTGATGAAAAAATGATTAAACAACATAATAAATTTAGAATGAATGTAGAAGCTATTAGTAAAACTCTAGAATATCATAAAGATTATCATTTTAAACCTGTATGGGATGGTACAAAAGAAAATTTAGCTGAAATAGAAGATCTTAGATTAGAATTTGATATTCCAAAAAACAAAACATTTATTATGCCTGCAGGTGATACTAGAGAAACATTAATAAAAATGTATTCTAAAGTATTTAGGTTATGTGAGGAAAAAGGATATAATATGACAGGTAGAGATCATATAATAGCATTTGATACAGAGAGAGGTGTCTAAAGAGGAAGCATTAGACATATTAGAAGAAGTAAAAGAAAATGTTAATACCTGCTGTGCCATTACAATGGAACCTGATGAAGTATTAGAATTGTTAGAAAAACTAGAAAAATTTATAAAAAATGAATCAAATAATTGACCCTGAAAAATTACAAATTAAAATTAAAATTTTAGCTAAACAACTATCAGATGATCACATTGACGATAAAACACCAGTTGTAGCAGTTTGTATATTAAATGGGGGGTTTATGTTTTTTACTGATTTTGTTAAAGCTATGCCTATATCTTTAGAATGTGATTTTATGAGAGTTAAATCATATGTTTCAAAAAGAAAACAAGGAGATATTCAAATTACAAAAGATTTAGAAACACCTATAAAGGGGAAACATGTTTATATAATTGATGATATTTTTGATACAGGTAATACAATGAAAGCAGTAGTTGATTATTTAAAGGTTAAAAAACCAAAATCATTAAATATTGTTACTTTACTAAAAAGAGAATCATCTCCTACTTTAGATATAGATTGTCCCTGTTATAATGTTTTAGATATTAAAGATGAATGGGTTGTAGGATATGGTATGGATAATGATAAAGGATATGGTAGAAATTATGATACCATTTATGAGGTATAGTTTGTTATCTCAAAAAATTAATGTTATATTTAATTAAAATTAAATTATTATATGGATAAAGAAAACAACAGAAGAAAATTCCACACGGATATAGAATGTGTTCAGAAAGGATTTGCGAATGGGGTAGCATCTGATCATCCTCTTAACGAAGATGAAAAACAAGCAATGATAGATGAAGCAGCAGAACATTACGGTAAATTTTTAACAGCATTAAAATGTGATTGGCAAAATGATCCAAATTCAATGGAAACACCTAAACGTGTAGCAAAAGCTTATGTCAACGATTTATGGGCAGGTAGGTACAATGAACTATCAGGTGTAACTTCATTTCCATCAGATGGTTATCAAGGAATTGTTTTAGAAAAAGATATACCAGTAGTATCTCAATGTTCACATCATCATCAAACTATTTTAGGAAAATGTCATATTGCTTATATACCTGGAGAAGAAGGTAGAGTAATTGGTTTATCTAAACTAAATAGAATAGTAGACCACTTTGGTAGAAGAGGAGCCATCCAAGAACAACTAACAATGGCTATTCATAATGCTGTAAATAAAGTAGTTGAAGGTAATCAAGGAGTTATGGTTATGATAAATGCAACTCATAATTGTGTATCATGTAGAGGAATTAAACATATGGGAGCAAGTATGATTACTTCAGAAGTAAGTGGAGTATTTGCAGACCATGAAAAAACAGCTAAACAAGAAGTAATGCATATGATTGGATTTGGATTAGATGCTTACAGATAAAAAAATAAAAAGTTATGGAAAAATTTGAAATACCTAAGTTTGACCCTATGACAGGAGAACTTAACCCTTATTATAAGGAATTAACAGGAAATAAAAACCCTTACCAATTAGAATTTGATTTTGAAGCTCAAACAGATGTCCCATTTGTAAATGAAGTAGAAGAATTTAACAGAACATTTGGTAAACCAAATAACTACAAACCAACAATTCCCAATAAAAAAGAATGGATGTTTGTATATGATTTCATCCAAGAAGAATTAGCTGAATATAAGGAAGCTTGTGAAAAGGGAGACATAGTAGAAATATTAGATGCTTTATGTGATATAGCTTATGTTTCATTAGGTAATGGAACTATGTTACACGGACTTAAAGATAAAATTTGGCCTGCATATCAAGAGGTACAAGCAAGTAATATGTCAAAAAGTTGTTCTACTGAAGCTGAAGCTATGTTAACAGTAGCGGCTAGAAGTAAAGAACAAGGTGAAGATTGCCATTATGAAGAAGTTGGTGATAGATTTGTAGTATATAGAACACGAGATAAAAAAGTAATGAAATCAGTAAATTATTTTAGACCTGATTTATATCAATTTTTTACACCTGAGGAAACAGAAAATGTATAAAAATATTTTTGTAGAAAGAGTTAGAGGAGAAAAAAACACACATACAATCCACTTATGGACAGATTCAGGTTATGAAAAAACAAAATGGATTAATCCTGCTTATAAGGAATGTCATGAAGCAGATGCAACTCATATAGGTTTAAATGGACATCCTTTAAAAAAGACTACAAATTATTACTATAATCCATATGGTAATAAAGATCAAAACGATAAAGGAATCCATTTTGCAGATATAAAGGCCCACCAAAAATTTCTGATTGAAAAGTATGGAACTAATGATGAACCTTCAACTACCCATAGTGAGTTATTTTTTGATATTGAAACTGAAATGTTAGATTCTTTAACAGAAGAGGGTATTAGGGAAGCTCCAAAAATGGTTACATCTATAGCTTGGTATGACAAATAAGCTGAAAAATGGGGTATTTTAATTTTAGATATTAAAAATCAATTACATCATCATAAATTCAAAAACAAAGAAATTATACCTGTACAACACGAATCAGATCTTTTATATAAATGGGTTGAAAAAATGGAAGAGATTCGCCCTGATATTTTAATAGGATATAACTCAGATCATTTTGATATACCATACCTTTATTATAGAACTTGTAATGTATTGGGGAAAGATATGGCCGACAGAATGTCACCTATTGGAAAAGTAACCTCAAGCCTTACCAGACATAAAAACACTATTAAAAGTAAAAATTTCCAAGAAGTTGATATAAAAGGAATATCATCTCTTGATTATATGAGAATGCATAAAAAATATAGTTGGGCTGATGAGCCAAGCTGGAAACTAGATGCCATTGGAGAAAAATACGCAGGTATAAATAAAATTGAATATGAGGGTAATTTAGATACTTTATTTAAAAATGACATACAGAAGTTTATTCAATATAATTTTGTTGATGTTGAGATTTTAGTTAAATTAGATGAAAACTTAGAATATTTGTCTTTAACTAAAAATATAGCTCATAAAGGAAAACATTTATATCATGAAATTTATGCAAATACAGTCACTCAAGATGGTGCTATTTCAGCTTATTTATTAAGTAAAGGAATAGTTCCTCCTAATAAAGACCCACATATTAATTATGATACCAGTTATGCAGGTGGTTATTTATTTTGTCCTAAAGCAGGTATTTACAATTATGTATTTGATGAAGATTTAACATCACTATATCCTTGCATTATAATGTCTTTAAACATTGGTAAAGAAACATTAATGGGTTATATAGTAGATGCTGATGATAGAAATAATCGTTTAGGGTTAAATGATTTAAAGAAAATGGAACCTAATAAACTAATTTTAATTAAAAACACTAAAAATAAAAGAGCTGAATTAACAGTATCTCAATTAATTAAATTTATAGAATCTAATAAATGGACTATTTCAGCTAATGGAACAATGTATGCTACTGATAGACAATCAGTACTATCAACAATTTTAGCAAAGTGGTTTGGTGAAAGAGTTAAATACAAAAATGAAATGAAAAAAGCTTATAAGTCTAAAAACAAGGAATTAGGAGCTAAGTTTCATATGAAGCAGTATACTATGAAAATTTTATTAAACAGTTTATATGGCGCTACTGCTTTATCAAGTTTTAGATATGGTAATAGAACACTATCAAAATCAATTACTTTAACGGGTCAAAGAATTATTCAAGAAAGTGCTTTATGTGCTAATAGAAGTATGAACAAAGAAATAAAAGGAGAATTATGCTAAGTAAACAATCAATTAGAAAAGAACATACCATTTACTTAAATGGTGAACTCATTGAAAAGGATGAGATAATAGAAATATCTGATGAATTTACCGACACAGAAGAAAAGCGTTTTAGAAAAATGCTTCAACAAGGAGGTAAAATTAAAATTCAAGGAAATATCTATGAAATTATAAAAATTGACCATAAAATAAGAAATAGTAGAGGTGATTTTGAACCACCTACAATTCTTAAAACACCTGAAGACTGGGAATGAAACATTTAGAAGAAACACCTTGGTGGATATGTGATGCAGATGATGAAAATTATTGTGCCTATGTTGACACAGATAGTAATTATTTTCACGCTGAACCTTTATTAAGACATCGTCATCCCAATTTTGATGAAATGGATGATAAAGAAAAGGATAAAGCATTAGAAATTATAGCTTTAGAATATCAGGGTATTATAACAAATCATTATGATGGATTAGCTAAAGATGCCTTTAACATTTATAAATTCCCATGGTTTGAAGATAGAGAAAAAGACCATTGGTTAGAAATGAAAACTGAATGTGTAATAAGATCAGCATATTTTAGAGCTACTAGGAGGTATGCTCAATGGATTACAAAACAAGAAGGTATTGAAAAGGATTCATTAGATATAAAAGGATTAGAATATAAGAAAGCTAATTTTCCTCCTATACTAGGTAAGTTCTTTCAGAAAGCATTAGTTGATGTTTTAAAGGGAGCTACTCAAGAAGATATTAACCAAAGAATAAAAGAATATAGATACCAAATATTGAATGGTTCTATATCTTTAACAGATTTAGGAAACCCAACCTCAGTAAAAACATTAAACAAATATACAGGAAGAAAAGCCAGAGCAGGTGAAATGTTTTCTAAAATAGTAAAAGGAGCACCCGCTTCAGTTAAAGCAACTATTATTTATAATGATTTAATCAAATTTTGGAGATTAGATAATAAACATAGTTACATAACCCAAGGAGATAAAATTAAATGGATTTATCTTAAACCCAATAGATATAGAATTGAAGCAATTGCTTTCATACCTTTTGATATCCCAGAAAAGATACTTACATTTATAGAAGAATATGCTGACAGGCAAAAAATATTTGATAGTATATTACTTAATAAATTAGAGGGTTTTTACACTGACTTAGGATGGTCATTAAAATTAAATAGTTACAAAGAAAAGTTTTTTATATGATACAAAAATTATTATTACAATCAATCATATCCAAGTATTACTTAGGAGTAAATGAATCAGTAAAATGGATAATTAAAAATAACACATTAACAATTGCTTTTATGTCTCCTAATGAAGATATAATAGGTGAAGTTACTTGTTCTGATTTTCAACTTGAAGATGTTGAATTAGCTATATTTAATACTCATAAATTAAAAAATCTAACAGCAGTCACTAGTGGGGAATTATTACTAGAATTAATTAAAGAAAATAAATTAGCAACAAAACTTAAGATATCAGATGAAAGTTTTAATTTAGAATTTGCACTATCAGATCCCTTATTGATACCATCTCCTAAACAAGTTAAGGATTATGACTATGAAATTATTTTACCTTTAGAACCTGAGGAAATTACACATTTAATTAAAGCTAGATCAGCTCTATCAGATTCATCTTTATTAAGAATAGAGACAAATAAAGATTTAGATAATAATCTAATTTGTAACTTTATATTTGGTGAAGGAGATAGTTATAGTGATAAAATAGTATATCCTAAATCTGGAGAAATAAAAGAAGAATTACTTACAGGTATGCCTTTTGATTCAAATACCTTTAAAAATATTTTAAACTCAAATAAAGATGCTGATATAGGATATATTAAAATATTCTCAGGAGGGCTATTAAATCTTAGTTTTGAAAAAGAAACAATTAAAAGTAATTACTATATGGTTAGAAAAGAGGATATACCTTTTTAAATTCCATATATGTATACTTGCAAACTTAGGTGCAAAAAGCAGCTCACCAGAATGGGAGCCGAGTATTTAAAAAACATAAATTTAAGAATTATGACTTATTTAAGAGAGCTAGAGAACGGTCTAGCACCCAGAATCACATCACCTTTTGACATACTTGTCAGAAATTTTTTCGACACAGAAACACCCTTTCATCCTTTACAATCAATTAAACTTAAACATCCAGTTGATGTTTATGAAGATACTGATGGTCTTCATTTAGAAGTTGCTTGTACTGGATTAACCAAAGAAGATGTAAACCTTGATATTGAGGGAGACATTTTAAAAGTTAGTTATACTAAAACAGACAGTGAAAATGAAGGTAGAGAATATCACTACTCAGGAATTGCTAAAAGATCATTTAATTTTGGTTACAAAGTAGCTAGTAAATTTAGATTATCAGAAGCAAATGCTGTAATGGAAAATGGATTATTAAGAATTTCTATTCCTTATTCACCACATGTAGTAACAAAACCACAAACAATAACAATTAAGTAAAAACTTTTGCACCTAAGTTTTGCTTATTAAAAAAAAGTTATTATATTAATCCAAACATAAAAATTTAAAAATGGAATTAGAAGCATTATTTGATGCCGTAATTGTTAAACCTCTAGAAGAAGAGGAATCAACTTATGGTTCTATTATAGTACCGGATTTGGGAAAAGATAGAAATGAACATGGAAAAGTTGTAGCTGTAGGCCCTGGTAGACACGTAGCAGGAGTAGGTTACATTGAAACTGAAATCAAGGTAGATGATATTGTTATTTTACCTACAATAGGTTTTACAAAGCTAGAGCATAAAGGAGATGAATATTATATTGGTCAAGAACAACAAATTTTAGCTAGATTAAATCAAACAACTTCATTAGAAGAAGTTTTAGAACAAACAGAAGTTACAAACGAAGAAAAACAATTATTAAAACATGAGTAAAATTATAGAAATTGGCCCTGAAGCCAGAAGAAAACTTACCCAAGGTATTGATAAAATGGCAGATGCTGTTGTAGCAACCTTAGGACCAAATGGTAGAAATGTAGTCATTTCAAAACCCAATGAATATCCTCAATCTACAAAAGATGGTGTTACAGTTGCAAAAAGTATTAATTTAAAAGACCCAATTGAAGAATTAGGAGTCCAAATGTTGAAACAAGCCGCTATTAAAACTGCTGACAATGCAGGTGATGGAACAACAACTTCTACCCTATTAGCTAGAGATATGATTAATATGGGCCTAAGAAAATTAAATGATGGGGCAAATGCTGTAGACATTAAAAGAGGAATTGATAAGGGAGTTGAAGAGGTAGTTAAAAACCTTAGACTAAACTCCGAAGAAATTTCATCACAAGATCAATTAGAACAAATTGCTACTATATCTGCAAATAATGATCCTACTGTAGGGAAACTTATTTCTAGAGCAATGGAAAAAGTAGGAAAAGATGGTGTTATTCATATTGAAGAATCTAAAAATTGGGAAACATATTTAGAGACAGTGGAAGGTATGCAATTTGATAGAGGTTTTAAATCACCTTATTTTGTAACAAATAATAACACAATGACTTGTACTTTAAATGATGTTAACATTTTAATTGCAGATCATAAATTTACTTCAGTAAAAGAATTACTACCTATATTAAATGAATGTTCAAATGAAAACAAATCGTTATTAGTTATAGCAGATGATATAGATAGTGAAGCATTAGCTACACTTATTGTTAATAAAATGAGAGGTACATTAAAAGTATGTGCTGTAAAATCACCTGAATTTGGAGATAGGAAAAAATTAATCTTAGAAGATATAGCAACTTTAACAGGTGGTGAAGTATTTTCTAAAGATAAAGGAATGAAACTTGATAGATTTAATACAAATTGGTTTGGTAAATCTAGAGTTGCAACTATTTCAAAAGAAAAAACAACTATTGTTGATGGTGGTGGAGATGAAAAAGACATAAATCAAAGAGTTGAAGAACTATCTCAACAAATTGAAAAAGCAGAAACACCATTTGAAATAGAAAGATTACAAGATAGAATGGCTAAGTTTGTAGGTGGAGTAGCTATTGTTCATGTAGGTGGAAATACTGAATTAGAAATGAAAGAAAAGAAAGATAGAGTTGATGATGCTTTACATGCTACAAAAGCAGCACTTGAAGAAGGAATTGTTCCTGGAGGAGGAATGGCTTTAATTTACTCAAATAATTCTATTTCTACATTAGAAAATGGTAATCCTGATTATAATTTTGGATTAAAAATTGTACAACAAGCATGTAAAAAACCATTTGAAACAATTTTAACTAACGCTGGAAAAACTGAAACTGAAGCCCAAATATTAGCTTATGAATTTGAAGGAAATAGTAACCCATGGGCAGGTTATAATATTAAAACAGATTCATATACTAGTATGAAGGAAGCAGGTATAATTGATCCTGTAAAGGTTACAAGAAGCGCTTTACAAAATGCAGCTTCAGTAGCAGGTACAATTTTACTAACAGAAGCAGTAGTTGTAGATGAGCCTGAAGACAAAAAGGATGAAGGCATTGACCCATCAATGTTTGGGATGTAATTTTTAAATGTCAGGTCGTCTAGAGGCAGGACATCTGGTTTTGGTCCAGAGAACGGAGGTTCGAATCCTTCCCTGACAACTTTATAAAGCAAATAGGGAGCAACTTATTTTTAAAATTAAAATCCTATGGAAAATAAAATAATTGAACATAATGAATTAATTGCCACCCGTGTCCCTCCAGGTGATCGTTGGGTTTTATCAGATGATCCTAAAAAAGTAATTCATAAAACCCTAACAGATACTTTGGAGGCTTACCTAGGAGTTACTAACTTTAAGGGTGAATATAGGTTGGATCCTATTGGAAGTAAATTGTATGCTATACACTATACTGAAGAAGAAATAAAACCTGAACCAATTAAAAAGTATAATATCTATGGGGATGAATATTAGCCAGTTTGGCTTTTTAAAAAATAAATGTTATATTTAAATTATGAAAGATCACTCATTATTAGTTGAACGTTATCGTTCTAAAACATTAGATAAATATGTTGGAAATGAACAAATCAAAACCAAACTTCAAACCTACATAGACCAAAATGATATCCAAAATTTCATTTTTTATGGTCCTGCAGGTACAGGTAAAACAACACTAGCTAAACTATTAGTCAATAATTTAGACTGTTCACATCTTTATATAAATGCAAGTGATGAAAGAGGAATAGAAACAATAAGAGATAAAGTATCAAGTTTTGCCTCAACAATGTCATTTAGTCCTTTAAAAGTAGTAATATTAGATGAAGCTGATTTTTTAACAATTCAAGCTCAAGCATCATTAAGAAACGTAATTGAAACATTTTCAAGAACTACACGTTTTATTATGACTTGTAATTACATAGAAAGAATAATAGATCCATTACAATCAAGGTGTCAAGTACTAAAAATAGTACCACCCAGTAAAACAGAGGTAGCAAAACATTTAGATAAAATATTAAAAGAAGAAAATATAAATTACAACTTAGATATTCTTATTAACATAGTCAACACTCACTATCCGGATATACGAAAGATGTTAAATACCATTCAATTATCCAATAAAGAAGGTAAATTAGAATTAGATAAATCAGTCTTAGTTGCTAATAATTATATTAATGAAATAATTAAAGAACTAAAGAAGAAAAATACCAATTTTAGAACATTAAGACAAATCATTGCAGATTCAGGAGTTAAAGATTTTGAGGGGTTATATAGGGAACTTTTTGATAAAGCCAATATTTATGCCTCAGGTAGAGAGGGTTCAGTAGCAGTAATTTTAAATGAACATCAATATCATTCAAACTTTAGAATAGATAAAGAAATTAATATCGCAAGCGCATTAGCAAAAATAATAGAAATCAAAAAACCACAAGTAATATGAATAATACACAACAACCACAAATGAATATTGACTTTGCAGCAACCACTTCAGTAGAGGGGTTTGATGGAGGAGTTTTATTTGGACAAGCTTTTCTAATGAGAAAAGTATCTAAATTTGTAACAGGAGGAACAGAGGATGCTCTTTTGCCTATACCTGTTTTTTATGATTTTGAAACTAAAAAAATAATTTTAGATTCAATTCCAAAGGAATTAAGAGATGAATATAAAGAAATAGGAATTTAATTGAAAACAAAAAATATATTTTGTTGGTTAAATGAAATAACTGAATATAAATCACCTTCCGAAGAATTTACGGATAAAGACTGGGATAATTTTAACTCATATATGGTCCATAGATTCATAAGTATGAATTTATACTACACTGAACTCACTAATTACGCACAAAGTTTAATGCCAAATAACAAAAAAGAAATATATAATTTTTATAAGGAAATGATACCAAGAAGAAAAGCATTTTTTAAATATATTAAGACTAAAACAAAACAACCCAATAAAGAATTAGTAGAAAAAATAACTTCTTATTTTGAGATTGGCTCATCAGAAGCTTCTACTTATATTGATTTAATGAGTAAAAATGACATGACTGACATATTAAAAGAAATGGGAGTTGAGGATAAAGAAATTAAAAAATTAATTAAATGAAAGATCAATTTAAAGATGATTTAACAGCACTTAGAGAAATAGTAGAATTAAGAAAGGATTGGGAAGTATACCAAGCAGAATCAGATCATACAGTAACTCATTTTGAAAAAGAATACCCTGAGTTATCTAAAGAATTTAAAGATATTCAAGATGAAATGTACAGAATGTTTGCAGCTAAGCATATGGACTATGGTTTACAAAATATTTCTTTAGGAGGAGATTTAACTAAAGAAACCGATAAAAAGTTTTCACTAACAGGTTTAGCTATTAGATTAACAGATAAAATTTCAAGATTAAGAAATTTATTAGTAAATGGTAAAAATTTTGTTAAAGGAGAAGGAATAGAAGACACATTTCTAGATGTAGCTAATTATGGTATAATTGGTTTATTAGTTGGGAGGAATAAGTGGAAAAAATAAGTTATGGCTAAAAAGATCCCTCCAATAATAAAGGAGATGAAACAACATAAATCTCATGAGATAAATTATGCTTATGAGAAAAATATTTCTTACTCACAATATTCAATGTGGAAGAAATGTCCTAAACAATGGGCTCTCCAATATAGGGAGGGTCATAAAGTATACAATCCAAGTGTACATACAGTATTTGGAAAAGCATTTCATGAGACTTTTCAATATTATCTAGAGGTGATGTATGAAAAAAGTGGAGCTGCTGCTGATAGAGAAGATATAGACTCTATGCTTAAAACTAAAATCAGAGAGCATTATATGGATGAGTATAAGAAAAATAACAAACAACATTTTTCCCAACCAGGTGAATTACAAGAGTTCTATAATGATGGAGTTGAGATATTAAAATTTTTAAGAAAGAATAGAGGAAAATATTTTTCTAAACGTGGATGGTTCTTAGCAGGAATTGAAACTAAAATCACCATAGCTCCTAATCCCAAATATCCTAATATATTTTATTTAGGTTATTTAGATATTGTTATGTATCATGAACCTACTAACAGTTTTAAAATTATTGATATTAAAACATCAACTAAGGGATGGAATGATTATACTAAAAAGGATGAAGAAAAACAATTCCAACTTATTTTATATAAAAAATTCTTTTCAGAACAGTTTGGAGTTCCAGAAAAAAATATTGATGTTGAGTTCATGATTGTAAGGAGAAAAGTTTATACTGAAGGTGATTTTCCACAAAAACGAGTCCAAGAATTTAGACCACCATCAGGAAAAATAAAAGTCTCTAGAGCAACAAAAGCAGTAAATGAATTTATTGAAACATGTTTTGAAGGTAATAAATACACAGAATCAGTAATGGAACCTAATGCTTCAAAATGGAACTGTACTTTCTGTCCTTATAAAGAAGATTTAAAATTATGTGGATTAGGTGTTAACCTTCCTAAATCCTAATATACTTATATATAATAAAATAAAAACAAATAAAATGGCTAAAAAATTAACAAGTGTAAAAATTGATAATGAGCTGTGGGATAAGTTTAGAATTGAATGTATTAAACGAAAGTTTTCATTTCAAAAACTATCTGAACGGGCTGTTGATCTTTACATGAATGATGAAGAATTTAGAAGAACAATTACAAATCACGATTTAAAAATTTAAATAACTTATGAGTAAACATTTTAAGTATCTTCCATCTAATGAAAGGAAGAAAATACTCCTAATATGTGATGATATTAGAGTCCATTCAGGAGTAGCTACAGTTGCAAAGGAAATGGTTTTACATACCGCCCAACATTTTAATTGGGTCCAAATAGCAGGAGCTATTAAACATCCGGATAAAGGTAAACGTTTTGATTTATCATCTGATACTAATAAAGAATCAGGTTTAGATGATTCTAGTGTTATGTTATATCCTGTAGATGGATATGGTGATCCTGATTTAATTAGACAAATTATTAAACTAGAAAAACCTGATGCTCTTTTTATTATAACTGATCCTAGGTATTTCACTTGGTTATTTCAAATAGAAAATGAAATTAGAAAAACATTACCTATAATTTATTTAAATATTTGGGATGATTATCCAGCACCTTTATATAATAAATCATTCTATGAATCATGTGATGCTTTATTGGCAATTTCTAAACAAACAAAAAATATAAATAAGATTGTATTAGGTGAAAAAGCTGAAAGTAAACTTATTAAGTATATTCCTCATGGATTAAATTCAAAAATGTATTTTCCAATTGATAGAAATTCTGAGGAAATGAATGACTTAAGAAAAAGTATATTTGGAGATAGAGAAGTTGATTTTTTAATGTTTTTTAACTCTAGAAATATTAGAAGAAAACAAATTCCAGATGCTATGATGGCTTTTAGAATGTTTTTAGATACACTACCTAAAGAAAAAGCAGACAAATGTGCTTTTCTATTACATACAGAAGTAACAAGTGATCATGGAACTGATTTAGAAGCTATTAGAGAATTATTATTTGAAGAAAAATACCCAGATGCTATATATTTTTCAACTAGTAAAGTTAGTGCTAAAGAATTAAATTTACTTTATAATTTAGCGGATGTTCAAATACTATTAACCTCTAATGAAGGTTGGGGATTAACATTAACTGAAGCAATGCTAGCAGGAACACCTTTTATAGCTAATGTTACAGGTGGGATGCAAGACCAAATGAGATTTGAATATGATATGGATGAAGGTCCTGGGGTTAAAAAGGGTGAATGGATAGATTTTGATGAAGATTTTCCTTCTAACCATTTAGGTACCTATAAAAAACATGGCGAATGGGCATTTCCAGTATTTCCAACAAGTAGATCGCTTCAAGGTTCTCCACAAACACCTTATATTTGGGATGATAGATGCACAGCTGAAGATGCGGCCAAACAAATTAGAAAAGTATATAAATTATCACCTGAAGAAAGAGATGAGAAGGGTAAAAAGGGTAGAGAATGGGCTTTAGGAGATGAAGCAGGTTTTACAGCTGTAAAAATGAGCAACAGAATAATTGAAGCTATAGATGAATTATTTGATACTTGGGAACCAAGAGAAAAATATGAACTAATAGATACTGATATTAACACTAAAAATACACAAACACACTCATTAATATATTAAATATGAATAAACCAGAATTTATAATAAGCTGCCCAATAGACACATACTCAGGTTATGGTTCTAGAAGTAGGGATGTAGTTAGAGCAATAATAGAATTAGATAAATATGAGGTTAAAATCTTAGCTCAAAGGTGGGGAAATACACCTTGGGGGTTTATTAAAGATCATCCTGAATGGGAATTTTTAAATAAACATTTATTTCAACCTGAAGCTAATCAACAATACCCAAAGCCAGATGTTTGGATGCAAATTACAATTCCAAGTGAATTTATGCCTCAAGGTCATTATAACATAGGAGTGACAGCGGGGATTGAATCTACTTTAGCACCTGCTGATTGGGTTGAGGGATGTAATAGAATGGATATGATTTTAGGTTCTTCTAAACATACTATTGATGTTTTAAAGAATACTAAATTCCAAAAAGTTGATAAAGAAACTAAACAACCTATAGGAAACATAGAATTAACAAAACCCACAGAAATACTATTTGAAGGATTTAATGAGGATGTTTATAAATCAAATAAATCACCATTTAATCTATCAGGAATAAGAGAGGAGTTTTGTTATCTATTTGTTGGTCATTGGATACAAGGAGATTTTGGACATGATAGAAAAAATATAGGTTTATTAATTAAAGCCTTTTGTGAGACATTTAAAAACAAGCCAAAACAACCCGCCTTAATTTTAAAAACTAGTCATAGTGGAACCTCATATATGGATAGAGACCAAACATTAGCCAAAATAAAAAATATAAAGAAAACAGTAAGAGGTAAATTACCTAAAATTTATTTACTTCATGGTGAATTTACTGATACTGAAATGAATGATTTATATAACCACTCTAAAGTAAAAGCCATGATTAGTTTAACTAAAGGTGAAGGTTTTGGAAGACCATTACTAGAATTTACTCAAACTAAAAAACCAATCATAACTACAGGATGGTCAGGTCATATTGATTTTTTAAAACCTGATATGAGTGTTTTATTGCCTGGTAATTTAGGGGAAATTCATCCAAGTGCTCAAAATAAATGGTTAATAAAAGAATCTAAATGGTTTGATGTTGACCAAATGCAGTTAGGAAGAGTATTAAAAGATACTCATAAGAAATATAAAGATTTTCTTCCAAATGCTAAACGTCAAGCTCAATATTGTAAAGAGAACTTTACATATAATAAAATGAAAGATTTATTAGGTGATATTTTAGAAAAAAATGTTAAAGCAGCTCCTAAACAAGTACCTTTAAAATTACCTAAACTGAATAAACTAGGAGAAAATAAACTCCCTAAATTAAAATTACCAAAACTTAAAAAAGTAGAATCATGAATTCAGACAAATTAGAAGAATGTCCACGATGTGGATCAGATGCTTGTTATACTCAAAAAATAAATGAAGATATAACTAACTATATGTGTTATGGATGCGGATTTCAAAGTAATTCATTAATGAAATCAGGCGCAGAATTTTTAAAAGAAACCTCAGAAACATTACCTGAACTATATAAAGACTTAATATTTGAAGATAAAGGAGGTCAATCATGGCTACCATCAACAATAAACTTACCCAAGCAAGGAATGGTATTTGCAAATGGATCTAAGGCAAATAATTGGAAATGGGCAGCTGTAAAGGCTATTGAAGTTAAAGAAGAAGAAAAACAAAAATACCCAATACCAAATAAAAAAGACCAATATTATAAACATAGAATGGATATGACTACTATGAAGATGTTTAGTGAAAGAGATTTTATGGAGGCATTAAGTTATATAGGAGTTCTCCCAGAGTAGTTTGGCTTATCCCAAATTTCACATTATATTTAAATAAAAATAAAA
>Ga0115545_1000903_pt1 | contig 15795 bp, 3 predicted proteins | sample COGITO_mtgs_1003_FD_87188 | JGI IMG/M metagenome (GOLD analysis project Ga0115545, IMG submission 87188) | Pelagic marine microbial communities from North Sea - COGITO_mtgs_100330 | ecosystem: Environmental > Aquatic > Marine > Epipelagic | place: Germany:Helgoland, sampling site Kabeltonne...
CAATATTTGATACATAAACAGCCATTATTTTATGTTGCTAACATACCTTTAGATATTTATATGAATTATTGATAGTAACTATTTACTCAAGAAATCTTTGAGTAAATTTTTTATTTCTTCAATATCTTTTTTCATTTCATCTAACTCTTTTTTACGCAAATCTTTTTGTGTAATAGTATTGATATACTGATCATATCCGGCAGTATCACAATTTACGATAGCACCGGTATTTTCATCTCTGTATAAATTAGAGTGTCCTTCTACTTTTATCATCTGAGTGCAATAATTCTAAGATCTCTAAAACGAGGATCCTGTGCTTGATTAGAACTAGACATTACAATCTTAATTCCATATCCAGTAAATAGGTCCAAATTATCAATCGTAAATTCATATTCTAAAAATTCACCATCTAAACTTGCTCTAATTTTTCTATCCGGCAATCCACTATTTTTGGATGGATCAACAATTAATAAACCCTGATTTGTCTGCTTAAGATTATCATATCCTGGGAACAAGTCATATGATTGTTCAATTTCACTAGAATCTGATTTTATTGTGGTATAAAGAAGTCTAAAGTCAGCATCTCCAGGTCTTTCTGCAGCAATAATAACTTTAAGTCCAGATGCTGGATTTTGGAGAGTTGTAATATTTGAATAATATACAGATGAATGTGGATCATCAACAATTGAATTGACACGACTATCATTGGGATAATCAGTGATTGGTTTATTCAATCTATTGACATTAAGTATAGATCCTGCTTGATCCAAATTTAGTATTGGAGAAAGTGCATTATTTGGATCATTTGAATTGAATGTAATAGCAGTAGTAAGTGATTTATTTCTTGGTAGAGAGGTTAAATATTCATTTTGATTTGTCTCTGAAGCAACCATCCTTAAGGAAGATAGTGTATTTGATGAATTTAATTGAATTTCTTCATATCCGTTATCATTGAATGAAACTTCTGTCCCACTAACACTAGTTGCAGTTGTTGTTCTAATTTTTCCTGTTACGAAAGTAGTTGATCCTGGAGTAAGTATATCATATGATGGATTTATTGAATTAAATACCAAGTTTTCGGAGGCAGTAACAGAATCTCCTCCAATTAATTTTTCGTCATTGAAAGATAATTGTGGATAGTTTGTAGTATCTCCATCTTGTAATCTATTATTTCCTTTAGATATTGACCTATCAATTCTGATATGATAACTGTCGATATCAATTGGGGTAGTGATGGAAGTGCTGATTTTAGCAATTCTTCTTAAAGAAACACCACCAAGTTCATATTTTTCAACAACACTGCCTGATGAATGATTAATTGAAATCGTGTCATCAATACCTCTTCCATTTGCGTTAATAGTCAATATATTACCACTTGCATTGTTATATTTAATAATTTCATTTCCAATTTTTACATATCCTGGATATGAAGCATCTACTGGTACTCCCTCAAATGTTTCGAAATCAGATGAAGAAGATACACTGATAGATGAAGTTTCTCCAACCGTTAGTTGTGATGTTAATACTGTCGTTGGAATATCTGATTTAATGTTATCAATAACTAGTTTGTTAGTCGTTGAATACATTCCATGATTAAAGTGATCTACTTTAAAGTAATCTCCAGAATAAACTCCACCATCTGCATTGGAAGATATGATATTAGTTCCTGCAGCAGACACAATTGTCGAAGAATCATTATAATAACTAACGGCAGCACCAACTGCAAATTCTTTTGCACTACTACTACCACCAAATTCACCTTGAACATTGGTAAGATATAGAGTATCTAGACCAGAAATTTCTCCAATAGTTATCCTTGCATCTCTACCAGTTTCTGTTGATGTCGTCAAAGTTTGAATGCCAACAACATCTCCAACTTGATATCCGGTTCCATGATCGGGATGAACTGTAGAATGTGCCACTCCGGTAATGACCCCACTTGGATTTGTGGTTATAAGAAGTTTTAGTCCCTCTCCTTTTCCGGAGAAATTGAACGTGCTTACTGCTTCCTCGGTAACACTCACTGGATAATTTTGTCCCGGTTCAGTTAATGTCGAAGCATCACTGACGGAACTACCTTGCCCAACAATAATTGCTGATCCCCCATTTCCATTAACACCAGCAAGTTTTCTGCCAACAGTTACAATTCCGATAAAATTACTATCCGTTGTTGTAGTAATTCCAATCTTTCCTGTTTTTGGAAGAATTGTAATTGGATTATTGATCAACTCTGGAACATAATCGTTACTTTGATCTAAAGGTGGGTTATAGAAATATGCAGTTCCTGAACTTTGAGTAAACTCCGCTTTATAGAGTTTAAATTTTAAATCTTGATTTTGATCGGTTGACCAGATAGATCCATTTTGAGACTTGAATAGAGATCCAAGAGCAAACTGTTTAGTATAAATGACTTGATCAACATCAGGAAGTTGTTGTGTGTTGACAGTCTTACTTCCCATAACAGCTGTCCACACTTCATATTCATCACTTTGATCTGATATTAAAACTACTGCATATTCTCTACCAGGTGCCAGGAATATTGGTTCCGGGAATCTAATATTTGTAGCAATTTCTCCAGTATCTGATGTTTGAATTAGTTGTGTTTCAACACCATTAACATTACCTCTTGGTCTAAGAATTACTGGTTTTCCAACAGTTGTAAGTGTTGGTGTCCCTAATTGAGTTTCTCTTATTTCCACTCTAATTGGTGCATTGCCACTATCAATTGTAGCAAAAAATACATCTACTGATGTTAAGAATACTCCGTTCACGTCATCATCAGTATCAATATCAGATTTGACTTGAATATTGCCACCAACAGTAAATGTTTGTGCTAGAGGATCAGTATATTCAACATTAACACGTCTTCTTAGATTCAAATTTACGGTATTTGAAATATTTGTTCTTGTGGTTTCTCTTGTTACTGTTGCTCGGAATCTTAAAACAGTTCCATTTGCGGTATATGATGTTTCTGCAAAAGAAATTGAATTGCTTCCCGGTAAACCTTTATCATTTGTGGAACTAGATGTTAATTTATAAGTCTTTGTTCCTGCACGTAATCTAACGTTTGGTGTTGGATCCACATATGGAGGTCTAATAAAGAATGAACCATTAATATCTCCAAAATTATCTGAAATTAATCTAATGTCTTTTACAGAGGCAATAGCATTACTAGTTTGTCCAACTAATTGCATACCAGACTGAATATATCCAAAATATCTTCCCTGTGCTCTCTTAGAAAGTCCATCAACATCAACATTAAGGACATTTGATGTGGAACTATAGATTGTACCTAAAGTTTGAGTTTTATTATATGGATTCTGATTATATGTTAAATCTGGACTTGAAATAGATCCCGATTTATGATCTGGTCTACATACTCTAAATTTAATTCTTTCAACACCTCTTACAGTTCCAATAACAGTCTCTCCAACTGTAAATGCATTAGATACATTTTCAATTTCTACAAGTTTTGGAATTACATCGACCCCACTTCTTCCATCTAAGAATTGATAATATCTTGTGTTTGGTTTTAAATTGGATGCATTAAACTCCACATTTCTAGATCTAATGAAAAGCTGATCGTTACTACCCACTACTTCATTACGAATACTGGTATCTACAGTATCAAAAGATCCTCTAGAAGTGCTTGAGGCACTGAAAGAGAAATTCCCTGCCTGTTCTGCTTGTCTTCTTCTAGCAGTTCTTCCACTTCCCCCACGAACTCTGACACCGGTTGTAACATTGGAATTTAGATTATTAGTTAAATTGACATTATTTGTTCTGGTAACTCCCCTATTAATTGTTCTATCAGGTAATTGAACTGTTCTAGTCCAACTATCGACTGCAGGATCTAATGTAACTGTTCCATCATAAACAACAATGTTAAATGGATTTACATTTTCAACTTTAGTAGCAAATGGTTGTTGCAACCAATCAATTTGATCATATGAAAGTGTTAATGCATTTCCCGTTTTTTCTATATTAGAATCTAAAAGTACTAGAGGAGTAGTTGAATACTTATCTGCACTCAAATCTAAATTCTCCGGAGTAAAATTTTCTAAAGTCGATACTAATGATTCTAATGAATTGCTACTAATATCAGAATTAAGTGTTCTTGATTCTTCGTCAATTAATGTTGTAGATTCAAAAGTATCAAATCTAGAACTGTCAGAAAAATCATCAACAAAAAATCCACTCTTAAATCTATCAGAACCTTCAGAATCTTTTATCTGTAGTGTTTGAGTATTAACTTCGAGTAAAGAAAGAGTTGTTACTCTTTCTAAATTTTCTACTCTATCTTCAATGATGCCAATATCTCTCATTGTATATCTTCTATTATCAGTTAGGATAATATTCGCATCAGATGTGTCATAAAGATATGCTGGATATTCTATAGTTCCAAGTTCTAAAAATTCACCTTTTTTAGTGGGTGGTTTTGGATTTTTTGAAGATACTCCTTTATCTACAACAAAATTCCCAAGAATATCTAGATAAATTTTATCTATTCTAGGAAGATAGAAACTTTGACTAATTACAGAACCTTCTTCAGGTGCCAATAATCTTAATGGGGAAGTATTAAATGCCGAAGTTCTGGCATTAAAATCAAATGGTGATCTATCAATTGTTACTGCGGGATTAAAAACTGCTACTCTAGGTCTAAAATCTAAAGTATCTGTTGCTCTAATAGACCCTCCAATATTTGGAATATCTTTAGAAAATCTTTCTGCATCATAACTATCTACAGTAAATACATCTCCAGTATCATTTGTTGGGACAGTGTAATGATCAAAAATTACTATTAAACGTCTTGATGGTTCTTGAGTGTTTTTGTTTCTTACAATTCTCGAATAATCATAATACTGATTTTTTTGTCCTCTATTCAACTTAAAAGATTGTGTTATATTACTATAATTTCCATTTGTTATAGAATCAACTTGAGTATCAATTTCAGATTCTTCAAAAGATACTACTTCTCCAACTGAAAATTTGTTTTCGTTTAAGTAAACAATTCCCAATTTATTATTAGATCCTGTTGAAGGATTTGTGGTGTTGTTAGTAACAACTCTAGCAATGGTGTTACTTGTAGATCCTATAATATTTTCTCCAATTATTACATTAGATCCAACATTTGCGATAACAGGAAATTCAATAATATCAAAAGATGGATCATTACTATTCAATGATTCATAAACTGCAAGTACTTTTGAAACATCGGGATAATTTAATGAAATATCTTCATCTTGAACTCTTAATCCATAATATTCATTAGGAGTCAATCCATCATTTTTGGAAGTTGCGGTAGTAGTTCCAGATTCTTTTAATTTAGATCTATTTACAAATAAAACCGTACTTCTAGAATAATTTTTTGTTTTACTTTGAATATTACTTTTTATTGCCGTCACATTAACAACAGTATCATTATTTGAAAGAGTGCTGTCTAAACCTCTAATAGTTACTGTATTTCCACTAATACTGAATGCATCTGAAGTAATCGTTCCTATACCTCCTCCACTGTATCCAATACCAAATCTCTCTTGATCAAAATTGACCCAAGATACATCGCCAATATCACTAGTATTGATAGTTATAGTATTGTTAGAATTATCAACATCTTTTCCAGTTAACTGTTCAGTAATGAATAGTTGAGAATTAGAAAGATCAATACTAGATGTATTTGGTTCTGTTAGGGGGGCAAATAAAGTTCCTGAACCTCTTACTATTGGTGCTCCTAAAAATCCATTAACTTGAATATCTGATGTTGGAAGTGCTCCATTAAATACTCCAGCAACATTTGATATTGCAGAAACCTCAAATGACAGTGCATCTGCTGCCACACTAGATACTCTATTAAAAATCTCTAATGAAGAACCGGATTGTTGATATCTGATCACAGTATCAGTTCTAATACCAACAAAAGTTCTACCTGGAGAAGTTACTGTAGATATACCTCCCCCAGATGCAGTAATTGTTAATTCAGATACAGAACCAGGAAAATTGAATGATTCTAAAATTGAATCCGCTTGAAAATTGCTATAACTGAAAGGTGCCGTTTGTTTTACTGACTTAATGTTTTGTGTATTATATGCACGAACTTCGGTTACAGATCTTGAGGATTCTATCCCATTAATTAATAAAATTTCACCCTTAGCGAACGTTCCAGAAGTCTGCCTCAAGAAAATTTGATTAGATGCTCCATCTGCTGTTACAAAACCACTGGATCCTGTACTCTTTCCTTTGATAAAGAACGATTGTTTTATTTCATCTGAAGAAACAGATTGATTTAATGTTAATCTTGTATATGTCTGAATATCATACAATCTTAAATCCCAACTAGTTTCTGCATTAGAATATGCAGAATCTGTTAAATTAAATGAATATACTCTAGCTTCTCCAATTTGACTTCCTAAACATCCAAATTGAGAGTATAACGAGATTGTTTCTCTTACCTTTGCTAATCCAGTTACGTTATTAACTCTCAGTAAATTTCCCATTTCAAATGGGACCGTAACATTTTTGATATCTTCTGTATCCCTTGGTTTATCTACATCAATAATACTAGATGATGTCTTTTCAATATCATATCCTTTTACGTATGCTTTTCCTGGTGATATCTTTAATGCGGTTAAATTATTCGAAGGAGTATTTCCATCATCAGTCTGTTCATTAGAAAAGTATACTCCATCATTACCTAATCTATCGTTTAACGACTCTTCTAAATTAAGATCAAATAAATTTACAGTATAGTTACCCGATTCATCAAAAGTTCTTTCTGCAAGATAATCACGAATTCTATTATATTCAGTTTTAGTTGTAATTTTTTTAATTTTTCCATTTTTTACTCTAAGTAACTCTACAAAATTAGTATCATTAGTATCTGTTAATGATTTTTTTGTGAGAGTTAATGTTATTTTTAATCTATCTGCACCAGGTGAAGCATAGTTTGAAAATCCTTTTGCATTATCAAATAAGGATTCATCTTCCTTTGCATCAATCAGAGATTCATTAATTTGCAATCCAACTCTATATGATGGTGTATTTGTATAAAAATCTAAGAGAATTGTTTGGGATAAAACATTTACAAAATATCCTCTTATGAAGTAAATGCCATTACCAATAGATGCGGATGACCCTATTGCGGATGCATTGGAACTAATAGATGAAGCAAATGGAGTTCCAGAATTTATTGTGGTATTTCCATAAACTACATTTGTATTAGAAGACAACAGTTCGCCATCTTGGAATTGTGTGAATTGAGAATTATTATCAGACTCTACATATTTTACATATAAAGTTATATATTCTACATCATCACTTTCTGTTGGTAAAATTACTTTTTGAACTCTAGCAGTAACACCAGAAACTTGACCTGTTATTGTTTTTCCAACAAATTTGTCAATGTATAATGATATATCAGTTCCGAATTGTGTGGTATTTACCTTTATTGCATAAAATTGACCATCATATGAAATATTTCCTGGGATGACAACTGATCCCTCTTTGAATATATGAGTTCCAAAATTTTCTACTTGATTTTGAAGGATTGACTGTAAAGTCGTCAGTTCTCTAGTTTGAACTGGATATCCTGGTTTAAATAAAACTTTTAAAAAGTTTTTTGATGCATCAAAATCATCATAGTATGGATTGATATTTAAATTTGTTTTTTGCGACATTTTTCTTTAGAATTCCAGAATAATTTTGATGTCTTCCTTTTGCCTAGAGTCTCTCGTAACAAGAGAACGATTGTCAATGTAAATAACATCTCCCGTATTTTTATTTATCTCAGGATCGGCAAGTCCACCTGAGAATGTAACTCCTAAATTAATTATTTTAGATCCAATTGTAGTTGTAATTCCTCCAAAACCTGTATCAATTGATGCTGAAAAAGTTCCATCAGAAATTGAATTTGATGAAGATTCAAAACTAACAACATTGGCCTTACTAGTTACATCGTTTCTGTCGGTTTGATCAAAAGTATTGGCAAAGTTTAAAGATCTATCTTGATAATATTTCAATACTTTAGTATCAGCATCATATGATGCTATATATCCTCTTGCAATACTGCCATCTGAGGTTTCCTGCTCAATTTTATTTCCAATAGTAGCAGTAATATCTGATGTTAATTTTATTGATCCTAATGACGAATACTCACTTGCACTATAAAGTGTTGATGAATTATATTTTTCTGGATTTTTTATAATTCCAACCTGAGAAAATTTAGTGTTTACTGGAAAATCTCTTGTAGAGTCATCAAATCTGGTATATGCGAGAACTTTATCTGCTCCCAACTCTTCATATATGTTGTATCCATGACCTCTAGATGGAGGTATAATTGGAATTAATTTTGATGAATTTTGTATCAGATCATCTGTTGCATGTCCAAAATCAACAATTCCAAAAGTATATCCACTGCCACCAGAAACAACTGTTGTTTTAATAATTGTGCCAGAAGTATCGACTTCTATATTTACTTTTGCTCCAGATCCATCCCCTTTAATATTATATGTGCCTGATCTATATAAACCATCACCTCCCCCATCTTCAATATAAACATATTTTATTTGATTGTTATTTATTGTAGAATCACCAGAATCTCTTATAGATTGAATTTGGAAATCATTTGATGTTGACCAATCACTTGGAAGAACAATATATTCAGTAGAATCAAATTTAATAATATCACTTGGAGATATAGTAAACAAATACTTCCAAAGATATTCATCCCCGCTTGTTCCTGCAGCAGATACTTCCAAATCTGTAAATGTTGGTTCGTCTTGAGAAGTATTTCCAGTTAAGTTTACTGTTCCTCCAATACTACCATGAGATCCATTATAAATGCATATGTAAACTTTAAAGTCACTATTAACCACATAATAATTGCTATCATAAAGTCTTGCACTTTGTGATATTGGGGTTAGATTTCCAACACTATAATCATGTCGATACATATCATAACGGGTATTAACAGTCCAATTGACCTTTTTTATAACTCTTCTAATATTTGAACTAGTTAATTTTTTTCCAAATAGTGCTGTATTTCTATAATGACTCAAATACTGCTGATTATCAATAGGACTTGGGGGATTTGAATTAGTTTCCTCTCCCCAAGTAGTACTCCTACCAAATCCCACAGGACTAGAAATTGTTCCTGGATTTGAAAGTCCCAAAAATACATAATAATTATTATCAGCACTCAATACAGACTCTACAAAATTATTGGCATTAGCAATCCTAAATTGATCTGTTACTATAGCGGACATATTACACGGTTTTCAAGTATTTATATGGTTTTAATTATCTTTAATCTCAGGAAGTGCTCCTGTCAATCTAATACCTTCACCTCTTCTCTGAATTGTTGGAAAAGTTGATAATCCAACATCGACAGTTTTACCAGAAACATTAATGGAAATTGGAGCAGAAGATCTAGTAATTGAAGTAAATAATCCCCAAGAAAATTCTCCCACATGATTACCACTAGTAGAAAGTCCTGTTACATCAGTTCCAGAATCAATATTGCAGGTAACAATGCCAACAAAATCACCATCACGGCTTAATTCATGGATATAGTAAATATTATCTAAGAATGTAGTTCCAATACCAACTATGGCAGTATTTGAACTATCTACCGATGTAACACCAGATCCAATTATAGTATTCTTAACAAATATTGGATATCCAATCTTTAAATCATCTCCAAAATTTGTTGCTCTCCTAAGATAAAACTTAAGAGCTTGTGGATGTCCACCAGATCCGGAAGTAGGTTCTATTCCTGTTATAATTCCCGAAAATCCTTTAATAAATCCAATTCCATTAAGATTTTCAGTATTTGAATCTGGGAGGGATATAATTGTATTAGGTGCTATTGTATATCCAAATCCAGGATTTGTTATTGTTGTTCCAGTAAGTGTTCCTCCAGCTCCTACTGTTGCAGTTGCAGTGGCAGTTGTTCCCACACCCACATTTTGTGGATCATCGATTTGTAAAGGATTTTGGAATTTAATATTGACAGTAGATCCAACATATCCACTTCCAAAATTTTCTGGATCAATAGTAAGAGAAGAGACAGTTCCACCAGCACCGATTGTTGCAGTTATATTAGCAGGAGAAGGATCTACTTTACCATCGACAATAAGACCCGATAGATTATTAAATTCAAGAGAACTATCTAGACTATAACTAAAATTACTTACATCATCAACAAAAATACTAGAATCGGAGGTTGTAATATCTTTAATAATTTTTGCAGTCGGATAAATTTGAGAAATAATAGATTGTCTTGTCTTATAGACAAACTCTCCATTAATTCTTCTATCAGTTTTTTGTTTTGTCCATGACATTGGTTTCAAATTGACTTCATCAACACCTTGATCCACATATAAATTCGTCTCAAATTTATCCGAAAAAGATACATCAAAAATTGTTCTTTGATTTTGAGTAATTGTTTCTGCAATAGTATCATTTTTAAATATTCTGATATCATCACCTCTTTCTAATGATGGAATGATATTATTTACTTGTATGTCATCTACACCTCTAGTTCCTCTATAGTAGAAAATATCAATTTTATCTTCTACTTTTGGTGGGACAGTAAATGAAAATGAAGTTCCTCCATCAAATATATAAGAGACACCAGGTTCTTGAATGATACCATTAATAATAACAATTAATATATTTTCAAGTTCTATAGTAGAATCTTCAGGTTTTTCAAAACTCAATATAGATCCATTATAATTAAGTGGGAATATTAATCTCACCCCATCTTGGAAGTTTTTAATAGAATCAATATAATCAAGTTCTCCAAACTGCCAAGAAGCAAAATTATCACTGAAAGTATCTAAAACTGTAAACTGATATTCTGAGATTGGAGATGCTAAATCTTTAGCAGTAACAAGTCCAACTGGTGTAAATACATCACCTTTTCTGAATGAATACCCAGATCTTGTTATAGAGAAACCATTAACTGCAAAATAAGTTGATCCAATACCTGTTGAAGAATTTGCATTAACATCAATATTCAATAGCAATCCAGTCCCAGTATCAGTTGTTAATCCAACACCAACTCTAGAAACACCTACTACTTCAAGATTTTCGTATGTTGGTTCAGAAACAAATATTTCAGTTTGATCAGAATAATCAGATCCGCCATTTGATACATTAAATGTTAATGTTCCTCCCGTTCCTACAGGTGAGGCGGTTATTACTGCACCAGAACCATCCCCAGTTGGATCGAAAATAGAAACCCCAATTGATACTATGGAATTATATCCGGACCCAACATTATCAGTGGTGCCAATACCAATACTATTTTGAATAACACCACCACTTATGATTGCGGTAACTGCTGCACCAACAAGAGGTGCGTAACCAAGTCCTCCAGTTGATCCCAAAGAAACAATAAGTCCTCCTCTAGGAATTTGGTTTTGATTTAGATCAGACTCAGAAATCAAAATACTAGTAGGATCAGTTATATCTGTTCTAATACCACTGAATACAATAGATGATATTCCCGTAGGTGATAATTGTTCAATAATACTGAAATTATTTGCTGGATTATTTTCAGTTGTTGGGGTTTGAAATATTCCATTAATAAATACGAGTCCATTTCCACCAATTGTTCCAATACCACTAGTATTTGCTCCACCGACAGTAAGTGTAAATGTTCTACCGATTCCATTGAATCCATCAGAAATGTCATCATAAATTTCATTTGTAGAGTAATCCTTTCTAAGGAATACTCTACCAGTAAAGTCTGATGTTTCAAATATTAAATTATTATCAGTTCTTATAACATTAGAATTTCCTCTAGGTGCTTTTGTAAAGAAAATACTATCATCAACAATATTATAAGATCCTTTGTAAATTCTAGATGATGTACCGTCTGTATGAGATGTTGCAGATGATCCAACAAATGCTCTCTCAACTTCTACCAATTTTTCAGATCCAGTATTTGTTATTGGTCCGACATTTGTTGTCCCTAAACCAACATTGATAATATTCATATATTCTTCATCAATTTTCAATATATTGAGAGGAGATATGCTGGTAATATCACTCAAAGTAAAAATAGTTGCTTCTGTTGAGATGCCTCCACCATTTCCGGAAAGTGTTTGAGTAATATTAGTAAAAGAGATTGGATACTGAACAATATTATCTATAGTAATAATAACCTTTTCATTTTTCTTTGCCATCGCAAATACGTGAGCATTTCCTTCACCTATAGATGTAAATGTAACTGCTGATCCTGCTTTAGTTGTTGATATTGAAAAACTATTATCAGTATTAACAATTGCAAAAACTTGTGAAGGAAGTTCTTCATTTATAGAACCATTTTTATACATCATTGGAGTCGATCCAACTCCAACAAAAGTCGATTTTGGAGTGTATATTAATTCTTCATTATCACTAAATAAATGATCATTTATCGAAAATTCACCTGTTGAAAGATTGAGAATATCACTATCTGATGGGTTAAATGATTTGGCAAAAATTGGAATGGTATTTGATCTTAATATAAAATTACTCTTATTAATCCTTTCCCCATTAATTGCTAGATATGAAGAAGTGTTTACAGTTTCGATAGAGTTTCCATACAAAAGATTTGGTGCTTGATTAATCAAATCAACCGTAGTATATAAGCACTCACTAAATGATTTGATTTCTAAATCACCACTAAAATTAGAATCTGGGTAGAATTTTAATAATACATTACTTCCATCATATTCTCCACCAAATGTTCCAATACCAATTGCAGTATCAAATGTTCCGATACCAGAAGATGAAAGAAATGCTGATTGTTGTGTATAAATGTTAGTTCCATCTTGAACCATCATTATTTGTTGAATGGATTTGGTAGTTCCTATTCCAACCTCAACTAAAGATCTTGCAGAATCAAAATTATCTTTATTTAATATTAAGAAGGAGGTAGAAACTCCAGAAGTAGTCGTAGAAAAACTTGATTCATAAAATGCTGATCTTTCATTACCTTCTAGTTGATTTGGTAAAATATATCTAAACGTTCCAACGCCAACAGACGTAGATCCAAAACCAACTATACGTGTTTTGACAATTACATCTTCATCAGTATCATTAATATATTTTAAATTAAATAATCCAGAATCTATATCTGCACCGAAAGAACCTATAAAATTATTTGATCTTGAAAAATTACCAGTATCAAAATAATACTCTGAAATACTAGTATTAGATCCATCATGAGTTACATATAACTCAACAAAGTTCATTTCATTACTAACTTCTTTATAAACCTGTGCATTAACATGGAAAGAGGTAATATCATCAGTTGAAACACCAATAATATTACTTGTAGTATCCACCAGGCATATTTGACTGCGAGAAGTTAAATCAACAAATCCTATTGATGTTGTACCCAATCCAATAATTTGATTATCGAATTTTTTATCAATATACTTAATATCATACTCGGTATTATAAGGATCTTTAGGAGTAAATCTTAAATACTTAGTATCAAATTCGTCAGTTTCTATTGAAAAATTGCCATATTGTTCACCACTTGCTGAAGTTAAACCAGTTCCTATATTAACTAAGGATTGTTTTTCTAAAATAGCAATATTACTATTAGTTGGATTATTTAAGAATACTAAACTTGTTAGTTGTATTTCATTTTTGTTACTTATGTCAGAAACTTTAAATAGATAGTTATTATAAGAATTTGCATTATCAATCTTTAATATGTCTTTATATGTAAAAGGTTCATCCTCAGAATTAGAGAATTGGTTTGAAATGTCATCTATTTTTAAAACAACATTAGATATAGATTCTTGATAATTTGTAAGTTTTTTATTTTTTAATTTTATAAATTTTGATTTATTTTGTATAATATTTACATCTTTCACAAAAGCAAAATTATTGATAGTATCAATTCTCCTTTCTTCAATATAATCTTTTATAATAGTAGTTTCATCAGAAAAAGTAGTAATTCCAATATTTTCATCTTCATCAGAAATAATTTCTGTATCTGAGAAATTTTTAGTTCCGATGGAATGAACTAAACTATTGATAGGTGTTCTAATATCATTCCATTGTTGTCTACTCTTAATAGAATATGATAAATTTTGATAATAATCATTATCTTGAAGAACTTGGAAATCTTCACTCAATTTCCCAGTTTCATTTCTCCAACCTTCAGATATTCTATTAGAAAATTTAATATCAAATATTCCACTATAATTTTCAATAGATTCTATAGTGGCAATGTTTCCTGTAGTTTTACCTGTGATTATTTCATTGGGAGAAAGATTGTAAGAACCAATTAGTTTAATAGAACCAGAATTATCATAACCAACAACCTCAAGATCTCTATCAACACCATTAGACAATATTGTTTCACCGATTTCAAATTCTGATGGTGTTAATGAAATTGAGAATGTAGGATAATTATTTTTAGATACAATGGTTCCAAAAGAATCTTGAATTGTTTTAGCAATTCCTGTGTTTGTTCCTAGACCGAAAATGCTAATAGTTACTTGATCATCGTTAATTCCGCCAAATAATCTTTTGTTTTTATAATCAGTTACTTTAAAGAATCTATACCCATAGTCACTGGAATTAAATCCTTCACCATCTGTTCCGAATTTTTGAATACCTTCAATAAAAACTTGCTCATCCACCACAAAAACATCTGTAGAAAATCCTACCGGTGGTGTTGTTATAATACAAGTAAAAATACCAGTATTTGATGATTGAACTTCTTTAATGCTAACTCCATTACTATTATTGATAGTAAAAAGTTCTGCCGATTGATCAGAGATTCCCTTGGGGGAATTATCGACAAATAAACTGGTGATTGAATTTCCAGTAATTTTTGGTATTATCAATCCATTATTTAATACATTTCTTGTAATATTATTCACAACAATAATTTCTGGTGGTGAAGTATATCCAGATCCACCAGAAATTATTGTTACAATACCAACTGTATTTGAATTCTTTAATTTAATTTTTGGAGACAAGAAAGCATGTGGCCTTAAAGTTTTATCGGAAGAATATTGAAAATTTTCGTTAACTAATTTTGTTTCTTTAATTTTCCCCATACTATTGGAATTTAAAGAAACAGATAAATTTTTTCCATTTGCCGTATTTACGTTTAAAAATGAGGGCAATTTTTTATATCCAAATCCACTAGATATAATTCTAACCGCATTTACTGGACCAGAAGATGATGTTGAAGTTGTCGTATATTCTAAATTATCACATTCTGCGGAAATATATTCTATTTTTTCTGGAGATTCATTTAGAGAAATTTGAAAAGTAGTTGACCCTATACCAGAAATATTATAAGTTTTATTATAAACACTATCACTAAATAAAATTTCTGAAAAATTATTTACATCTTTATCAGAAGAACTTATATAACCAGATTTTTCTAAAGAATAATAAAGTCTTTTTGGTAATTCGGAACTGTAATTAATAGTAAAAGAAGCATTAGTAGATATTCCTACTGTTCCTACACCAATTGTACTAAAAGTTTCTGTAGAACCTGTTGACACAAACTCATTATTAAAATCTTGATCATAATAAAGTTTAAATTCATACCCAGATAAAGAAGAATCTGTTAAATCAAATACTAAATTATTATTTTTAACTGGTTGTAATTGTGGATTAATTAGTGATATTATTTGTGAAGAACCTCCCGTAGAAGCAAAACTTACAACTGTTGGTGGATTTTGTTGAGAATCTATTAAAGTTTCACAGAGATTAATTGTATTTCTATTAATTTTATAAACAAAATATTCATTATCCCCATTATCCCCATTA